>Ga0256845_1000815_pt1 | contig 27157 bp, 20 predicted proteins | sample RiftiametaG_FD_189101 | JGI IMG/M metagenome (GOLD analysis project Ga0256845, IMG submission 189101) | Tube worm associated microbial communities from hydrothermal vent at the East Pacific Rise, Pacific Ocean - Riftia | ecosystem: Host-associated > Annelida > Integument > Unclassified ... | reverse complement strand
GCTGTAGAAATTGATCATTCAATAAGATGTAAGCTTGTTCTGAACCTGAACCTGAACCTGGCTCTACATCTGTTTCTATACCTGTCTGTTGTTTTAGTGATTCGTTGTTATTTGAAATTAATATTGCTTCGCTTTTTGGCTGTAAAAAATCAATAAGGTTTTCGGGAAGCTGTAACTTTGAGTCTTTTGCCCATGATTCATTACTGAGACCTTTCTCAGAGGTTTCTTTAAAGAGAATAATTTCTACTTCAAACCATCGAAGTTCCTCTTTAACAGGCATGTCTGCGGCTATATTGAACGGCGCTACAAAAAGACTCATTAAGCCGCAGATAAAATATCTATTTTTATTCTTCATAATAATTTCGTTAGTTATTTTTGATTACTTAAAAAGTAATAGGATGAGTAATACGAATCACTCAGCGCCGATGATTATTTTTAATTATCGGAATGAGAGAATATTAACCTTTACAGGCGCAAAGTATCAATTAAAGAATCAATTTGTTGTAACCTTTGAGAAATATCGACAGCGGATTGCTGTATTTTTAACAAAGTTCCCTTGGCTAAACTGTAACGCGTTGGATTTGCTTGAATCAATTGAATGAGTTTTCCTGTATCAATGTTAGGGCTTTGGATGAATTCAATACTAAATTGTGAATCGTTAGCGTCTAATTTAATAATACCGACAACAGACAACTTATTTTTTAACTCTGAAAGATTAAACAAATTTTTGGCTTGAGGCGGTAGTAGTCCAAAACGGTCAATTAACTCAACTTGTAAGTCTCTAAGCTCTGCTTTTGTTTTAGCCGAAGCAATACGCTTGTACAGTGATAAACGAATCGCCACATCCGCAACATAATCATCTGGCAGTAAAGAGGTAATACCTAAGTTGACTTCGGGTTGGTCATGCTGGGTCATCGCTAAAGAGGGCTCTTTACCTTCTTTTAAAGCGTTAACTGCTCGCTCCAATAACTCCATATATAAACTGAAGCCGATGGTTTGCATGTGACCACTTTGTTCATCGCCTAACAATTCGCCGGCACCACGAATTTCTAAATCATGTGTTGCTAAGATAAAGCCAGCACCAAGATCTTCTAATTTTGCAATGGCTTCTAAACGCTTTTTTGCATCTTTGGTAATTGATTTAGGTGAAGGTGTCATCATATAAGCATAAGCTTGATGATGAGAGCGACCAACACGACCACGCAATTGGTGTAATTGAGCAAGCCCTAATTTATCGGCTCTATCAATAATTATGGTATTGGCGGTTGGTATGTCTATACCGTTTTCTATGATCGTAGTGCAAACCAAAACATGATAACGATGATGATAAAACTGTTTCATTACATCTTCTAATTGCCTTTCTCGCATTTGACCATGGGCGACTGCAATTTCTAGATCAGGTAATAATTCTTTCAGTTCATTAGCTGTTCGTTCAATTGTTTCAACAGAATTATGGAGGAAAAAAACTTGGCCGCCACGTCTTATTTCACGTTGGATTGCTTCTTTAATTAACGGTTGATTGCGTTGTCTTACAAAGGTTTTTATTGCTAATCGTTTTGCTGGCGGTGTTGCAATAATTGATAAGTCACGCATTCCAGACATTGATATGTTCAGTGTTCTAGGAATTGGTGTTGCTGTTAAAGTTAATATGTCGACCTTTGAACGGTATGATTTTAGAATTTCTTTTTGACGAACACCAAAACGATGTTCTTCGTCGATGAGTAACAAACCTAAATTGTTAAATTTTAATTTGCCAGAAATCAAACGGTGAGTCCCTATGACTAAATCAATTTGCCCCGATTCTAGCTTTTCTAAAATCACCGTTTGTTCTTTTTTTGTTTGAAACCTCGATAACACACCAATATTTATTGGCCATTGAGAAAATCGATCTTGAAACGAATGAAAATGTTGTTGAGCAAGCAAGGTTGTTGGCACAAGCATGGCGACTTGTTTACCATTTTGCACACTTACAAAGGCCGCGCGCATTGCCACTTCTGTTTTACCAAAACCAACATCACCGCAAACTAAGCGATCCATTGGTTTAATTGAAGTCATATCATTAATACAAGCTTCAATGGCTGTTGCTTGATCTTGCGTTAATTCATAAGGGAATTCAGAGGCGAATTTTTCATAATCAACCTTATTCAGTGTGTGCTGATAGCCTTTTTCTGCCGCTCTTCTTGCATAAATGTCGAGCAATTCCGCAGCCGCATCCCGTGCTTTTTCAATGGCTTTATGCTTTGCTTTTGTCCATGATTCACTGCCAAGTTTGTGCCAAGGAGCTGTTTCAGGGTTACTACCTGAATAACGATGAATTTGATGTAATGATTGAACCGGCACATAAAGTTTATCTCCACCTGAGTATTCTAAGGTTAAAAACTCGGTTGTTATGCCTCCGGCTTCGAGTGTTTGCAAGCCTAAATAACGACCAACACCTTGGTCAACATGAACCACTGGATCGCCTATTTTTAGCTCGGCTAAGCTATGGATCAGTTGATCGGGCGATATCACTTTTTCGCCTCGTCTATTTTTCTGAAGAATTTGACGACCAAATAAATCACTTTCACAAATGACTAAATTCTTTTCGAAAGAAAAACCTTTTCTCAAAGGTGCTGTCATTAAGTTGATTTTTGCAGAACTGGATAAATAATCACTCCAGCTTAAAACCATTTGAGTGGTCACATGTTCCTTGAGTAGTAATTCACGAATGACTTCTTGACGGCCGGTTGATTCAGCACAAATAAGAATATTATCAAATGTCTCTGTGGCATCAATAAATGATTTCCAAGGTTGGTCTAATTGGTGTTCGACTTTGACTTCAGGACAAATATCAAATCCGCGATGCACGGAGTTGCTGTTTGATTTTGAATGGTTTTCACTTAATTGTATGACCGAATATTGTTTTTTATGGGTTAATAATTGCTCTTTAGTTAAATAAAGCTCATTTGGCTCAACGATAGGTCGTTCTATGTCATGGCTATGTTGTTGGTAACGATCTTCTAACTCTAACCAAAAGCTATCAACAGAAGGCGCGATATCACTGAGTTGCACAAAATAGGTTTTAGAGTCAGGTAAATAATCAAATAAGGTAGATAAAGAATCGAAAAATAGTGGTAAGTAATAATCAATACCGGCAGGAAAAATGCCACTACTAATATCACGGTAAATAGGCGAACTTTTTAAATTACTATCAAATTTACTTCGCCAAGATTGACGGAATAAGCTAATGGCTTTTTCATCTGTTGGATATTCTCTGGCTGGTAAAAGGTTAATTGAATCAACTTTTGATTTGGTTAATTGAGTTTCGCTATCAAAATAACGAAGGGAGTCAATTTCATCATCAAACAGTTCAATTCTAATAGGATCATCTAGCCCCATAGGAAAAAGGTCTAATATCGCTCCTCTAGCGGCGTATTCACCATGTTGCATCACCGTACTAACGCAATGGTAGCCATTATCGTCAAGCCGTTGTTTGAGTTGTTGCAGGTTGATTTTTTGTTGCTGTTTTAGTATTAAACATTGTTGTTCAATATAATGTTTTGCTGGCAGTTTTTGTAATGCCGAAGTAATCGGTAAAATAAATATACCTTTTGTCATGCGCGGTAATTGATAGAGCGTTGCAAGCCTTTCTGAAATGATGTCTTGGTGTGGAGAAAAATAGTCATAAGGCAATGTTTCCCAATCGGGCAATGTCACTATGGGTATCTCATTATTTTCACCTAAAAAGTATTCAATCTCTTTTTTTAATGGCAGCAGCAAGGAAGCATCTGGTAATAAAACAACCATCAATGATTCTTCTTGTTGTGCAATTTGAGCAATACTTAAAGCGTAAGCACTATTATGTACACCATGAAAATAGTTAATGTAACCCGGTTTTAACGTGAGATTGGACATAAGTGCCTAAGAAATCCGCAGAATTCGATTATACAAATATAAGCAATTGAGATTAATAATATGAAGGTTATTTCAATGTATCTATCTATCTTACTAAGCAAAAAATAATGACTCGTTTTTTTTGTTAAATGCTTAAAGTAGCACCGTATTAATGAGTTGGATGATTATATTCTAAAGATTAAGCAATCTACAGAAATTGTTTATTTATTTTTCTATTAACTTAAAAAACACCATTTAAACGCTTTATTTATGAGGTGATATTCTTTTTCTATAATTGAATATTCTTTTAAATACAATCGGATAGTAAGCGTATCTATAAATAACATTAACTTTAAATATAAAAAGAGATTGATACGAGGGTTTTTATTACAATTCATTATTTGCTAAAATTTTCTTTCAGATCTATTGTCAGTATTAGAGCTCTGGTTAGTCATTGCAGAATATTTAAGCTTAGGGTGATTTAAGTCACAAATATTTCGCCAAGAACTATTACAGTGTTTCTACTGCCTAGAATACAGTTTATGAAAACCTTAATTGTACATAAGAGGTTAACGTAATACGTAGAGTAGGTTGAAGATGTTGATCTTTTAATTATTGAGGTAACTACTAGATGAAAAGACAAAAACGCGATCGTTTCGAAAGAGCTCACAGTAAAGGCTATCATGCAGGTGTTACAGGTAAAGCAAGTGATAGTTGCCCATTTTCAACCACCGATGTTAAGGAACACTGGTTAGGCGGTTGGCGTGAAGCTCGTTCCGCTGTTGGCGAAGGGTATTTCAATTAATCATATTTAATAAAATAAACTGATTTTGTAAAATCAGCTTTTCAACTAAATTCTGCTCGATCTAACAACAAAGCCATCCATATTTAACAAATTGGATGGCTTTTTAATTTTTTACCACACATCTATTTTAAAGAAAACAAAGTATTAAGCTAATTCTGATAGTGCAAATGATATTGTTTGATATAATCCCGCATAATTTAAAACGACTTAATTTCAAATACTATTTATGTCTCAAAATGAGAACTTTGATTTTCCTTTTCCAGTTCCCCCCAAAAAACTGAGTGAAGAGCAAGAAAATACGCTGATACAATCCTGTAAAAAACAGTTGAAAGACAATAATGCGGTACTTATTACCCACTATTACACCGATCCAGTTATTCAAGCTTTAGCGGAAGAAACGGGTGGTTTTGTTGGCGACTCTTTAGAAATGGCTAAGTTTGGCGCTAATCATCCAGCAGAAACATTAGTGATTGGCGGGGTGCGTTTTATGGGGGAAACTTCTAAAATGCTCAGCCCACACAAAAAAGTCATTATGCCAACTCTTGAAGCAACATGCTCCCTTGATCTCGGTTGCCCAGACGAGGATTTTGCAGAATTTATTGCTCAACACCCCGAGAGAAAAGTCGTGGTGTATGCGAATACCTCTGCTGCTGTGAAAGCTTTAGCTGATTGGGTTGTAACCAGTAGTATCGCGGTTGATGTGATTAAACATCTTGATGCGCAAGGAGAAAAAATATTATGGGCGCCAGATAAACATTTAGGGGCTTACATTCAAAAGCAAACAGGCGCTGATATGCTGTTGTGGGATGGGCATTGTATTGTGCATGATGAGTTTAAACATACCGCTTTAGAAAATACAAAAAAACTTTATCCAGAAGCCAAGGTTTTTGTACACCCTGAATCGCCGGATAAAGTGATTCAAATGGCTGATCATGTCGGCTCAACCTCTCAGTTAATTAAGGCTGCTCAATTAACAACGGCTCGCCAAGCGATTGTTGCTACAGACAAAGGAATTTTTTATAAGATGCAACAAGCCGCACCTAATCTTGAATTAATCATCGCTCCCACAGCAGGAGAAGGGGCTACTTGCAAAAGTTGCGCGCATTGTCCTTGGATGAAAATGAATCAATTGAGTAATTTGGCTAAGGTTTTTGATGGAAATGGTGAAGGTAATGAGATTTTTGTTGATCCAAGTTTGATTAAAAAAGCGTTGAAGCCATTAGTACGTATGGTTGAGTTTAAAGCCTAAATTAAATTGAGAATGAGTGTAAGTGTCAATGAACAACACCTTCGCGGAGAAGGTGTTTATAGCCCTAACTATAGGGATACATCATTTATCTTTAAGAGTAAAAAGCTTAATAGTTAGTTAAAAAATTATAGTTTAGTTGAAAAAGTTGTAGGGTTCTTCTTCTCTGATGAGCTTGTTTGAATGCTAGGGGAGCCACTTTCGGATAGGCGCATTTGAAGGTTTAAATCAGTACGAGACTCTGCAAAGCGTAATGCATCCTCTTTTGTAATGATTTTGTCTTTGTAGAGTTTGAATAAAGATTGATCAAATGACATCATGCCATCCATGTAATGTTTCTCAATAGCTTTCTTAAGCTCTTCCAAATTGCCTTTTTGTATGATTTCTTGAATATCGGGCGCTTTTGTTAAAATCTCTAAAGCGGCAACTCGTTTTCCATCTTGGCTCATCACTAAGCGTTGAGAAACAATGCCTTTTAAAACCCCAGAGAGTTCTTTCATCAATGTGGCACGCTGTTCTTTTGGTACTAAGTTTCTGATACGTTCAAGCACTTGTTTAGAATTGTTACCATGAATTGTTGCTAAGCAAAGGTGACCTGTTTGAGCGTAGCTTAACGCATATTGCATGGATTCTTCATCACGTATTTCACCGATTAAAATTAAATCAGGCGCTTCTCGCATGGCGTTTTTTAACGCATGATGGAAACTTTTAGTATCAACTCCAATTTCACGTTGATCAATAATTGAAAGTTTATGTTCATGCAAAAACTCTATGGGATCTTCAATGGTTAAAATATGACTGGTATCACGTCGATTTCTGTAATCAATCATGGCAGCAAGGGTCGTCGACTTACCTGAGCCAGTCGGACCACAAATTAAAACAAGTCCAGCCCTTTCCATAACAAGTTTTGCCACTGTACTAGGCAGTTTTAATGTTTCTAAATTAGGAATGTCAGATTTGATATGACGCATAACCATACCTACTTCACCCCGTTGCATAAACACATTGACTCGAAAACGCCCAATATCACCAACAGAAATAGCGAAGTTTTGCTCCCACTCTTCCTCAAATTCATCAATTTGTTTTTGAGTCATAATATCGTATGCGATATTTTTAATCGCGCCAATGGGTAGAGCACCTTGTCCCATTGGTGTAGAAACACCTTCAATTTTCATATGTGGTGGGGCGCCGGTACTAAAAAACAAATCCGAAGCGTTTTTTTCGGCCATAAGGCGAAGTAATAATTTGATATCCATTAACCAACCATCTCGTTATATTTAATTTTCGTTATTAGGTGTGAGCTTTTCTTGGCTGTAAATCTGCAAGTAAAATAGCTACAGAGCGCAATTAAATTAATTATAGCTGAAATAAGTAGAAAAAATATGTTTTATACGATTGCTATAGAGCAAGTTTTTGTATAATCTACGCGCCTCAACGCTTTTATATACTTATTTTCATTTAAGATGCTGAGTATAGACTTAGGTTTTATCGATTAACTTTAAATCGGTGAGTTGTCCGAGTGGCTGAAGGAGCTACCCTGGAAAGGTAGTATAGGAGCAATCTTATCGAGGGTTCGAATCCCTCACTCACCGCCAGATAAGACTTTGGTGAAATGAGCTAGTAAATTACAGTCGTTTGACTGTAAGCGAAAAGTTTCAAACTTGTAGTACATTGTGAAGATCTTTATGATCTCTCGCAAACATTATGGTGGTCCTATTGGTCCTCCCGCAATGATAAATTGTGAACTCCGCCAGGCCCGGAAGGGAGCAACGGTAGCAATCGACTCATGTGCCGGGATGTGGCTGGTAGGACCGCCACCTAACTTTAAAATTCTTGTGTTATTTGGTATTTTCATCGCCTCACTGCTTATTTTTATAGCGAATGCCAACCCTCTTAAATGGCTAATAGGTTGACAAATATTCATACAATGCGCATGGAAAGAAGAGTAGAATTTATAAAGTTGCATTATTGCATTTCAAATAGAAGAGATACAGAATACTGGGTTGATAGTTGTGACCCAACAACAATACCTGAAAATTTGAAAAAACGTCTCTCTTTTTGGCATAGGCAACCACCGACCAAATATGATTTTGACAACGCTTGGGAACCTTTTAACCTTGATAGTTACTTGTATGTTTTATATGGAATGAACTACCAATCTGATCTATCAACCATTTCAGCAAAATATACTGAGAGAGATAAAGCAGAAAAAATGTTTTCGGCTATTGATTCTGATAGCAGAGTGTTAATAGAAAAGCTGCCAAAACAAAGAGAATTAGTTGCAAAAGTTTTAAAATATGGATTTAGCAAAGTATAATTTAATGAATCCTTAGATTGAAGTATCTGTAGCAGTAATATTGAGTAAAAATTTTGTTGCTCTATGGAGCTAATATAAAAAACTATACAGTCACTAAGCTATTTCCACCTCAAATTCTGTTAATCCCCTTCGTAATAGACTAAAATCTAGCGCATCTTAATAAACAATTTTGTCCTCATCGTTATAACGGAGAATATCAATGCGAATAATCCTTCTTGGCGCTCCAGGTGCTGGTAAAGGTACACAAGCTCAATTTTTAACCGGTCAATACAATATCCCACAAATTTCAACGGGTGATATGTTGCGTGCAGCGGTAAAAGCTGGAACTTCATTAGGTTTGGAAGCAAAAAAAGTCATGGATTCGGGAGGTTTAGTTTCTGATGATTTAATTATTGGTTTAGTCAAAGAACGTGTTGCTAATGATGACTGTGAAAATGGCTATTTATTAGATGGTTTTCCTCGTACCATTCCTCAAGCTGACGCAATGAAAGAAAATAATATTGATGTCGATTATGTCGTAGAAATTGATGTGGATGATAATGAAATTGTCCAACGAATGGCCGGTAGACGAGCTCATTTAGCTTCTGGCAGAACTTATCATATCCAATATAACCCACCTAAAGTCGACGGAAAAGACGATTTAACCGGTGAAGATTTAGTGCAACGTGAAGATGATAAAGAAGAAACGGTTAAGCAACGTTTAGAGGTTTATCATTCGCAAACAAAACCACTTGTTGATTATTATTCTAGCTGGGCAAACAGTGGAAAAAATCCGTCGCCTCGCTATGTTAAAGTTGCAGGTGTTGGTAGTTTAGATGATATAAAAAATGCAATTTTTAAAGCTCTATCTTAAATTTTTTAACGTTTAGATAAATTATAAAAAGTCTGTGATAATAAATTATTACAGACTTTTTTAAACAAATAGATAACGTCTGCTCTAATCAAATAATATTTCTTTTACTTGATCATAATGACTAACAAATTGAACTTTAAGATTTTTAGTGATATGTGAGGGTAATTTTTTATAATCATTTTCAACCGCTTTCGGTAGAATTATCTGATGAATGCCTTCACGTTTAGCCGCAATGACTTTTTCTCGAATTCCGCCAACGGCAAGAACCGTTCCCGTAAGGGTTAACTCGCCAGTCATTGCAAATTTACTTTTTACCTTTTTATTTAAAGCTAAAGAAAGTAGGGCGCTAGCCATGGTGATCCCTGCACTAGGTCCATCTTTAGGTGTTGCACCTTCGGGAACATGTAGATGAATATTCCAGTTAATAAAATTATCTGCTGAAACATGATATTTTTTTAAATTAGCGGATATATAACTGTAAGCAATTTGCGCGGACTCTTTCATTACGTCGCCCAATTGTCCCGTTAACTTAAAGTTAGTATTGGTGCTATGTATTTTTGCAGCCTCAATATTTAAGGTAACGCCGCCTAACGATGTCCATGCCAAACCTTTGGTGATCCCAACACCAGTTAAGTGGGATTCTTTACTAAAATGTGGCATACCTAAATATTGATTTAAATTGCTTTTATTAATTCGTATTGTTTTATTTTTGTTATTGATTAAACTCACCGCAGACTTCCGAATGATTTTTGCCAATAGCTTGTCAAGATGTCGAACACCGGCTTCTCTTGCATAACCGTCAATAATTTCTTTTAACGCTGAATCGGCTAGATTGAGTTTAGATTTTTTTATACCAGAATTAGCTAACAGTTTTGGCCACAAATGTTGCTTTGCTATTTGCAGTTTTTCTTCTGCAATATAACCAGAAAGACGAATCGTTTCCATACGATCGAGCAACGGTGTGGGTATCGTGTCCGTTTGATTCGCAGTACAAATAAATAGTACTTTTGATAAATCGAAGCGTACATCTAAGTAATGATCTAAAAATTGATTATTTTGTTCAGGATCTAAAACTTCTAGCAACGCGGAAGATGGATCACCTTGAAAACTTGAGCCGACTTTATCAATTTCGTCAAGCATAATAACTGGATTTGATGTGCCTGTTTCTGCAAAAGATTGAATGATTTTTCCTGGCATTGCCCCAATGTAGGTTTTTCTGTGCCCTTTAATTTCTGCTTCATCACGCATTCCTCCAAGAGAAAAACGATAGAACTTTCGCTTTAATGCCATTGCTATCGAACGACCTATAGAGGTTTTTCCAACCCCCGGCGGGCCGACCAATAATATAATGGATCCTGAAATTTCTCCTTTTAATAAACCAAGCGCCAGAAATTCAATGATACGATGTTTTACATCGGCTAAAGCTGAATGGTTTTTGTCGAGAGATACTTTTGCAGAGCGCAAACTGATGTTGTCTTTGCTGTAAATTCCCCAAGGTAACTTAGAGAAAGTATCAAGGTAATTTCGGGTAACCGCGTATTCAGGTGAACCAGATTCTAAAACTGAAAGTTTATCAATTTCATCGTCAAACTTCGTTTTGGCAATGACCGGCAATGTTTTATGATGAATGTTTTTTCGAAACCTCTCCATATCGGCTGTTTTATCATCTTTAGCTATTCCTAATTCCTTTTGGATAGCCTTTAATTGTTCTCTTAAAAAGAAATGCCTTTGATGCTCATTAAGAGCATCTTCAACTTGATCTTGAATACCTTTTTGAAGTTCCGCTACTTCGAGTTCTTTTTTAATTAGCACTAAAACTCGTTCCATCCGTTTCTTTAGATGTACAGTTTCTAATACCTGTTGTAAATCTTCTCGGGTTGCGGTTGTTACACTGGCCGCAAAATCAGTCAGTTGTGATGGCTCGTTAGGGTTAAAGCGGTTAAGAAAAAACTTTAATTCTTCACTGTATAACGGATTCAAAGGCATCAGTTTTTTTAATGTATTGATGATTGCCATTGCATAAGCTTTGATTTCATCACTTTCCTTATATTTAGGTTCAACAGGATATTCAACCTCAACAAGATAAGGCGCTTCTTTACTTAGCCATTTTTTTATACGAAAGCGTTGAACACCTTCAGCAATAAATTGTACTTTACCAGAAGTAATAACAGGGTGGTGTATCATCACCAAAGTTCCAACTTTATAAAATTCCTCAGGCTTTGAATCTTCAGGCTTTGAATTTTTGACTAAAACCAGTCCTGTTGCATTTTTATGTTCTTCACTAATATATTCAATCGTGTCTTGCCATTCTTCTTGATTCATCAAAATAGGCAATGTTTGAGGCGGAAAGAAAGGTCTTTCACTAATAGGGAGTAAACAAACTTGTTTAGGTAGGTAACGTTCTTTTGTTCGTTTAATGACCATTTTTTTTTTCATATTGATAATTCAGTTCCGTTTTATGAAAATATAGCTAACAAAGATATTGTTGCTAAGAATTTATTTATATAGCTGTTATTTGATTATAGGCTAAATATCAATAATTTATTGCCGATATAATAGAAAGATAGGTAATGTTTTTTATGGTAAATAACAATGTACATTGGCGAAGTCAGTAAACCAACTGTTGAACGAACAGAGCTTAAAAAAAAGCAAGGTATTCCTGCAACTGCTGCAGTTGAACCAACTAAAGCGGTCGGTGACCTTGTTAAACTTTCTGATGAATCAAAAGAACAATACGAAAAAGATCAAGAAGAGCATAAAAAGAATAAAAATAAGGAAAAAGATCCGTCATCTAAGCTGCCACCATTGGCAAAAAATTTGTTGCAAGAACAAGGCTCTTTTAATGATGAAGATGCAGACAAAATTCATCTAGACCTGAAAGCATAAAATACCTGCTGTTTTTTATTTTTTACCACTAAACCATTTTATTTCAATCTGTTAAACTACTTGCCTCAGTTATCATTCGTTATTCATAAGCTTACTCAAATGACTCATAGTAAAGTTACAGCCAGCATTGAAAGTTACGACATTAATCAATTAATGTCGCAAACAAGGCAGTTGGCTGCAGATTACAGGTCACAAACAGGCCAAGCTCTACCCGTTACTGAGGAATTGGCGCGTTTTGATGCAATTACCCAATTAGATTTAGAAAAAGTGATGGATAATCCCGGTATAGATGCTGCAGATCTTGATCCTCAAGGTGAGGTAAAAGATCGGTATCTTGTTAAGGGACGAGTTATCTTTAAAGGTGGCAAGGCAAGACAAAAACTCGGTAAATTGAATTTAACGGCTAACTGGACTCAATTATTAATGGTCATATATGATGCAGACTATCATCCTAGTTCAATCTATCAAATCAATCGACAAATTGTTGAGCAAGAGCTCGATAAACTCCCACAAGATAAAAGAGGCTCAATGACCGTCGCTAAGTTTAAAGCAATAGGCTCTCTGGTGTGGGAAGACTTGGTTATTGATGAGGGTTTAAACAAACTCAAACAAGGCCAGACAAGTCAAGAGCAAGTTAATCAAACCCAAGTTAATCAAGACCAAGCAAAACAAGTTCAAAAAAAACAAGATTAGGCTGAATCATATTGAAAATATCTAATCAGCAAATCATAGATTGTTTGAGTGAAAACGGTCAGTTCTCACAGTCAAACCCTCAATTTAAACCTCGAGATGTACAACAAAAAATGGCTGTTGCGGTTAATGAAGCCATTCAAAATAATAGTAATTTAGTTATTGAAGCGGGAACCGGGGTAGGAAAAACCTTTGCTTATTTATTACCCGCCTTATTATCGGGCAAACAATTAGTTGTTTCCACAGGAACCAAAAACCTACAAGATCAACTATTTAAAAGAGATCTGCCCGCAATTTTAAAGATCCTAGAGTTATCGCCTAGCACGGCATTATTAAAAGGACGTAATAATTACCTTTGTTTATACCGTTTAGAAAATACCCTCGCGTCGGGAAGACTACCTGATGCAACCGCAGTAAAACATTTGAGTTTGGTTAATCGCTGGCGAGATAAAACCTTAACGGGTGATCTAGGTGATTTATCAGTACTGCCGGAGAATGCTTCAATAATACCTTCGATAACAAGTACCGCTGAAAACTGTTTAAATCAAGATTGCCCTATGATTGAGGAATGTTATCTTGCGGCCGCAAGGGAGCGCGCTAGAAAAGCCAAAGTACTTGTTGTGAATCATCATTTATTATTAGCCGATTTGATCCTTAAAGAAGATGGTTTTGGTGAACTTTTACCAGATACTGACGTATTTATTATTGATGAGGCACATCATTTAAGCAAAACAGCTTATCAATTTTATGGGCAATCTTTAACAAGTCGACAAATCAATGAATTATGTAAAGAGGTGGAACTTGAATACCGCACTCAAGTGACAGACTGCCGTGACTTATTGCTAGATTCGGAAAGGTTAGCTAAACAAGCTAAAGAGTTTAGGTTAGCTTTACCAAACTACGATTTAAAAAATGAATGGAAACCTGATCAACAGCTCAAAGATGAATTATTGAAATTGCTGTTTAAAATCAAAGAATTAATTAAAGTAGTTAAAGTTAATTCTAGTAGGACTAAAACTTTAGAGTCGTGTTTTGAGCGACTCTTAGGCTTTCAGAGTATTGTTGAAGAATTTATTGCTGAATCGAATAAAAAACAATCCCGCATTAATTGGTATGAAACTAATCGCGGAAGCTTTCGTTTAAATACTACTCCTCTTGATGTTGCGGAATTATTTCAAGCAAGCCGACAACGTTATGCGGGCTCGAGTTGGGTAATGACTTCTGCGACATTAACGGTTAATAACCGATTTGATCATTACATCAACGAATTAGGTTGGCAAAACGTTAAACAACGTTTTTTGCCATCATCTTTTGACTACCAGAAACAAGCGTATCTGTATGTTCCAAGAGAGCTGCCTTCGCCAAGTCATAAACAACATACAAAAGCGGTAATAGCCTCTTGTTTACCGTTACTTCAAGTTTGTCACGGTAGAGCCTTTTTGCTTTTCACTAGCCATCGCGCACTTAATATTGCTGCTGAAGAGCTTAAATCATATAACGCCTTCAATTGTTTAGTGCAAGGTGAAGCGAGCAAAGAAGAGTTGTTACAGCGTTTTGTCAGTGAAGATAATTCAGTTCTTATTGCCACCGGTAGTTTTTGGGAGGGAGTGGATGTTAGCGGGCATGATTTAGCTCTAGTGGTTATTGACAAGCTACCATTTGCACCACCAGACGATCCCATTTTGAATGCAAAAATTAATCGTTGTCGCCAGCAAAAGGGTAACCCCTTTTATGAACTACAGATCCCAGATGCGGTTTTAAGTTTAAAGCAGGGGGTCGGGCGTTTAATTCGAAGTGTTGAAGATAAAGGGGTGGTTTGTATTTGTGATGCTCGTTTAGTTGGCAAAGAATACGGCGGTTTATTTATCAACAGCCTTCCAGAAATGAGACGCACTCGTGAACAAAAAACGGTGATTGATTTTTTATCAGATTACCTTAATATCAGCTCGACAACTAATGAAAATGAATAAACCTTTATGACTAAAATTCTTGCCATAGACTCTTCAACAGAAGCTTGTTCAGTTGCGTTAGAGATAGATGGAAAAACTTATCATCAATTTGAAATAGCGCCACGTCAGCATGCCCAGCTATTATTGCCTATGGTCGATAATTTATTGAATCAAGCTGATATCTCTCTTGATCAATTAGATGCCGTTGCATGTTGCGTAGGACCAGGCGCATTTACGGGTTTAAGGATAGCTATTTCTGTCGCTCAGGGGTTAAGTTACGCAACCAATTTACCTTGTATTCCTATTTCCTCATTAGAGCTTTTAGCTGCTGAGGCCTTTTCAAACTCGGATGCGCAGTATTGCCTTAGTGCGCTTGATGCTCGTATGAAGGAAGTTTACTTTTCTGTTTATAAAAACATCGGTAAAGGGCTTGCTGAGGAAGTTCACACACAACAAGTTATTGCCGCTGATAAAATTGAACTAGATCCAACTCTGTTACTTGAGATGAATAAAACAGTGGCAAAAGCATCATCGGTAATTAAAGCGGGAACTGGTTGGGATGAATATGAATTTTCGCAAGTTATTAAATCATTAGATATTGCCGTAATGCAAATTAAATACCCTAATGCAAAAATGATGTTACCACTGGCGCTTGAAAAATTGAGACAAAAAAAATGGGTGAAGGCTGAATCCTTACAACCTGTGTACATTAGAAATAACGTTGCAAAGAAGAAATCACAACAAAAATAAGCTACAATTAACAGATCTCGAAATCTATTGGTTAAATTAGCCAATAACAAAAAGCAGGGAGGCAGGTTGTGACAGTTAATTTATCAAACGTTTCTCCCGCGCCTGTGAGACATTTTGCTGAAACATCACAGCTCAAACCTTTGTCTCATCATCTTAAGCAACCAGTTGTCAGAGATGTACAAGCAAATGATGTGCTATCTCAGTCAAAAAATACAAATCGCTTGTTTACTATTGCTAAAGATTCAAATCAATTCTCTTCACAGGTTTACAGTAATTCTCCTTCAGAAAGCAAAGCGCCTATTTCACAGTACTTACAAACGACTAATATAAGCAAAAGGGAAGCTTTAGGTCGATTGTTGGTGTCGACATCTATGTTTAGCTAGTTGCCGAGCTTCTATCTTTGTAAACGACGTTTGTAAAGGTATTCTTTAATTAACCGCAGTTGAGCATTGATTCTTTCTCTAGCGTAGGGATCTTCCGTGTGTGCATTAAGTGCATGATAATACTGGTTTGTTGCACCATTTAAATCACCAATTGAAACAAGGTAATTACCTTCCGACTCAAAAACTTCGGCTAAAAAACCGGCTTTTTGTTGAGCCTGCGATAACAATTTAAATAAATGCGGTGCAAACCGTGTCATATGAATGTTTTCTAGTAATAAGCTTCTTGCCTTTAAGGGCTGATTTGTTTCTAGCAATAGTTTAGCGTTAATTTCAACCAAAGCTAAATTACCTGGAATTTGAGATAAAAACTTTTCGATAATCGGTAAGGAACGTTTCGCTTTATTCTGCATAATATCGAGTTCAGCCAATGCAATCGCGTAGGAGGTTTGTTTAGGTTGGTGTTTGATCAAACCAACAAGGATCTGTTCGGCTTGTTTTAGCTTGTTAGCCTTTTTAAGTAATATCGCATAGCCATATAATTGCTCATTGTTTTTAAACTTTTTTTCTTGGAAGCGTTTTTGCTCTCTAATTAATAAGGCTGGGGTTATGGTAGTTGTTAAGGCTTTGATTTTTGCTTTGATTAATCGGTAGGTTGATTTTTCTATCACAGGACGACGGGGGAATTTGGCCGCTCTAAGTCTTGCATCAGTAATTCGATTACGTGATAACGGATGAGTTTGTAAAAATTCGAAAAAGTCCGAGCGATAGCGGGAATTGGCTTGCATCTTTTCAAAAAAACTAACCGCGGCATTAGGATTAAAACCCGCAAGATACAATGTTTCAATACCTATGCGATCAGCCTCCGCCTCATTTGAGCGTGTGTGATTAATTACCGCTTGCTTGGTAAGGCCTTGAGTACCTATTATCGCCGCCGCACCGGCATCGGCATTATTTGATTGAGATGCCACTAATATTGCCGCAGCAAAAGCGGCTAGAGAGGGCAGGGTCAGTTGGTTTTGCAGTTCAATTCGTCTGGCTAAATGCCGTTGGGTAACATGAGCGATTTCATGGGCAAGAACAGAGGCTAGTTCGCTTTCATTAGCACTTTTTGTTATTAGTCCGGTGTGAACACCGATATAACCGCCTGGTAACGCAAAGGCGTTAATGCTATTTTGATTGATAACAAAAAAAGAGAATTTTCTGCCCGTTGCCTGAGGATTACTTTCGACTAATTTAAAACCTAAGTGTTGAATATAATCATTTATTTCAGCATCGTTAATTAAAGGTGCAATCGTGCGTAATTGACGCATATAAGAATCACCAACTGCTTGCTCTTTTGCAATGCTAAAACCTTTAGAGGCACTACTGCCAATATCCGGTAAATTATCACGTTGAGCTTTCAGCGGATAATTAGAAAAAGCAATAATGGTTAAGCAGAAAGAGATAAATAACTTCATTGTCATAAAGTACTTCATAGATTGTTTTGTTTTTCTCGACTTGGTTTTTTGATAGTATTAATTTTATAAGATTCAAATGATAACAATTAGTTCAGATAAAACTGAGTAATTATTAAAAACTCATTATTTTACTTAGCAATAGCATTTGCATCAGTCTATCATTGATTGTTTCTTAATCTCAACAGAGAGAAAGCTCATAGGCATAACTCAATTGAGTCATTTAGCCTCAATGATTAACAAATTGATATTAACAATCTTTTGTAGGAATAAAATGGGCGAAAAACAATTTAAAGTAAATGCCATTGATTTAGCTTGCCCAATGCCATTGCTCAAGTTGAAACAAGCATTAAATCAAATTGAAATAGGTGAAGAAGTGTATTTAGTTGCAACAGATCCTACCTCTAAACGTGATTTTTTTTCTTATATCAATATGACCAATCATCAAATAAAGCTTAAAGAAATGAATAATGAATTTCATTATTTTGTCACTAAAGGCTAATTTAGACTAAGTTTATTAATATAAAATACTTATAAAAAGTCATAAAAGGAAATCATAAAAATGATGAGCCGACTCTTTCGTCGCTGGTTTAAACGTAACTTTTCAAACCCACAGGCTGTTATATTAGCTTTATTACTGTTTTCTGGTTTTATCCTGATCTTTTTAATGGGCAAAATTTTAATGCCCTTATTAGTTGCAATTGTATTAGCTTATTTATTGGATTGGGCCGTAAGCGCTTTACAAAAATACAACGTTCCAAGATTGCTTGCTGTAGTGATCGTTTTTATCGGCTTTTGTACCATCAGTTTGGCAATCATTATCGGAATTGTTCCGTTATTAGGACATCAAGTCGAATTATTGTTTACCGATTTACCCTCGATGGCAACAAAAATTCAAACTAAGTTATTAGCACTACCAGAACTATATCCTGAACTTGTGACTAGAGAGCAACTTGAAAGAGTCATTCAACAACTTGGTGGAGGGTTAAGTAATATTGGTGATATCTTATTTTCATTTTCCCTGGCATCGTTTAAAAATATTGTCACCATTATGGTATATATGATCATTGTTCCATTATTGCTTTTCTTCTTTTTAAAAGACAAAAAAACAATACTCGACTGGTTAACTCGATGGGTTCCAAAACAAAGACAACTCTCAATGAGAGTTTGGCGTGAAGTTGATATACAGATCGGCAACTATGTGAGAGGCAAAGTTGTAGAAATTTTTGTGGTTGGAATTGCCACATATATTAGCTTTGTTGTTTTTAATTTAAATTACGCCGCGTTGTTATCTGTCTTAGTGGGTTTGTCGGTATTAGTTCCGTATATTGGCGCAACATTAGTCACAATACCGGTCGCATTAGTAGGTTTAATACAATTTGGTACAGGAGATACTTTTTTATATCTCATGATCGCATATTTAGTGATTCAAGCTTTAGATGGCAATCTTTTAGTGCCGCTACTATTTTCAGAAACAAACAACCTACACCCCGTTGCAATTATTACTGCGGTATTATTTTTTGGTGGTATTTGGGGGTTTTGGGGCGTGTTTTTTGCTATTCCATTAGCCACATTAGTTGTGGCAGTCATAGACGCTCTTGATGAATCAAAATCTGCAGATGAATTAAACATGCCAGATAAATTAAATTCTGTAGATGGCTGAACCAGCTTACAACAGCAGCTTACTAACAATCGTGCTTACAAAGTGATTCAAGGCGATCATTCTAATCTGTTTGTATGGATAAATGATTTTCTTTATATTTGATTCATTGGTACATTAGTTGTATTCTAGTAACTGAATTATTGTCATTGGATACATTTGTGTTTTTGAGAAAAGATAAAAATAGCCTTTTGCTAGTCATACTGACCTTGATATTTTTTGCAAGTAATGTGACTGCGACTTCTATTTTACCTTGTCAAATGAACATGCAAAAAGATTCAACCATGATGTCACATTCATCGCATCAGATGGCAGATCAAAGCAGCCAATTATCGAGCGATGATTGTTGCGATAAAAACAGCCATTGCTCTATGAATGGTTGCGCTACTTTAGCATTGCCAGTACTTTTTCAATACAATCATATCGCTCTTCTTTCTGAGTCTATTCAGCATCAAGTGCAGTTTGCTCTTCAATCGTTTTCTACTTCATTATACCGACCTCCAATTCTTAGCTAATACAGCATAGATCCGTCTAAATCAGGCGAAAGACTCTATGAAACTCTGTTAGTTGGGAGAATATCCCTCAAAATTAATTTGGCGGTTGTACGCCTGCAAGTTTTAAAAATAATTGTTTTATTGAAACTTGTAACTCCGAGGTCGAAAATGTTTATTTATCAAAAAATAACGAAATTATTGTTTATCGTTAGTCTTTTTATCGTTTCATTTGGAACAAATGCCGCGCAAAATAACCGAACAATTTGGTCTATTGAAAAGGTTGTAAAAACAGCGCAATCAAATGATCCTTGGTTGCTCGGTAATCAACACCTGCAAGATTCAATTGAATCAATGAGCATAGCCGCAGGAACGCTTCCTGATCCAAAAATGTCGTTGGGCATTGCTAATATTGCTGCAGACAATTTCGATTTTTCACAGGAAGGCATGACTCAATTTAAGGTTGCTGTGTCACAAATATTTTCTCGTGGCGATACGTTAAAATTAAAACAGAAACAGCTAACATTAATGAGCAATCAGTTTCCTTTTCAACGGGAAAATAGAAAAGCCAAGATTGCCGTGATAGCGGCAAAACTTTGGTTAGATGTCTACAAAGCCCAGCGAAGTATTGCTCTTATAGAAAAAGATCGTTCTTTGTTTGAGCAGTTAACGGATGTCGCGCAAGCTAGTTACGCTTCTGCCGTTGGTAAAACTAGGCAGCAGGATATTGTTCGAGCTCAATTAGAATTAACACGTCTTGATGATCGCTTGACTTTGTTAAAGCAAAAAAATGAAATGTCACAACAACAGCTTTTACAGTGGTTAAGCAATTATATTGTGGGAGATCATTTCAACAAAAATGCAAATAGTTTTCTATCCGCATCTGCTATCACTTTAACAAAAAATCTTCCTAATGTTCCGATGCTGAATCAAGAACTTTTTACCTCTAACAAAAACATACCACCACAAAAACTTTATCAATTATTAATAAAACATCCGGCAATTAATGCGTTAGATCAAAAGATTAAAGCAAGTCAAAGCGGTATTGATCTCGCTAAACAAAAATACAAACCTGCCTGGGGGGTGAGTGCCGGTTATGGAGTTCGTGATGATGCACCAAATGGAATGGCGCGATCGGATTTATTTTCTATTGGTGTCAGTTTTGACATCCCTATTTTCACTAGTAATCGACAAGATAAACAAGTTCAATCAGCTATTTCAAAAGCCTCAGCGGTTAAAACTGAAAAGTGGTTGTTTGTTCGAAAGCTGATGGCTCAGTTTGAAACTAATCGATCACAATTTGTTCGATTAAATCAGCGTCAAAAACTTTATCAGCAAAGGCTACTTCCACAAATGCATGATCAAGCTGAAGCATCGTTAACAGCCTATACCAATGATGACGGTGATTTCGCTGAAGTTGTTCGTTCACGAATAGCCGAATTAAATGCTTCAATTGATGCGCTCAATATTAATGTAGAAAGACAAAAAAGTATTGTCCAATTAAATTACTTTTTGATTAGCAAAGCCGAACAAATTATCCCTTACAGAAATAACTCGAGTAATAAAATACCAAACGAAAATATACCAAGTGAAAATATGCCAAATGAAAATAATATATATTTTGGAGAAGAATAATGAGTATAGAAATAAATAAGAAAAGTTTGAGTTCGTTAATAGCTGCAGTCATTTTTGGTTCAGTGGTCACCCTTACGGCAACCTCGTTTTTTGGTGATTCAAGTTCTCCTGATACTAATGCAAACCATGTAGAAAAAAAGCCCATTTATTGGGTAGCTCCTATGGATGCAAATTATAAAAAAGATAAGCCTGGAAAATCACCTATGGGGATGGATTTAATTCCTGTTTATGACGATGGTGCTTCTGGGGCAGTAAGTGGCCCCGGCACTATAAAAATTTCACCCGAAGTCGTTAATAATTTAGGCGTTAGAACGGCAATGGTAAAATATGCTTCATTGCATTCAAAAATATCAACCGTTGGATATGTTAAGTATGATGAAGATCAATTAATTCATATTCATCCTAGAGTGCAAGGTTGGATAGAAAAGCTTTATGTGAAAGCCGCTGGTGATCCCGTGGTAAAAGCTCAGCCTCTTTATGAAATATATTCTCCGGCTTTAGTGAATGCACAAGAAGAATTATTGCTAGCATTAGATAGAAAAAATCAGCGATTAATTCAAGCTGCTGAGGAACGTCTTTATGCTTTGCAGTTGCCTAAAAAAGCAATTTCACAATTAAAAAAAATGAAAAAGGTAAAACAACGAATTACCTTTTATGCTCCTCAAAATGGTGTGATTGATAACTTAAACATTCGTGAAGGATTTTATGTAAAACCCGGCACGACTATTATGTCGATTGGAAAATTAGATCAAGTTTGGGTTGAAGCCGAGGTTTTTGAGCGCCAAGTTTCTGAAGTCAAAGTTGGTTTACCCGTTACTATGACATTAGGTTATTTACCTAATAAACAATGGAAAGGTTTGGTTGATTATGTTTACCCCACATTAAATGCTAAAAATAGAACGGTTAAAGTGAGGTTGCGTTTTGAAAATAAAAACAAAATATTAAAACCTAACATGTTTGCTCAAGTTGTTATTCACCTACAAAGCCAACAAAAAAGTTTATTGATCCCTAAAGAGGCACTTATTCGTTCAGGCGGTTCCGAGCGAGTTGTACTTGCTTTAGGAGGCGGTCGTTATAAATCAATCCATGTGAAAATAGGCCGTTTTGATGAAAACTCAGTCGAAATATTATCGGGTTTGGTAGAGGGCGAAAAAGTCGTCTCATCAGCGCAATTTTTGTTAGATTCTGAGTCAAGTAAGTCATCTGATTTTAAAAGAATGAATAGTGAAAATACTGATGAAGTTAAACTTTCAAATACTTCAAATACTTCAAAACAAAAGGAAATAAATTCAGCTGACGCTAGTGGTGTGATTAATTCGATTATGCTCAGTCACCGTATGCTCAATATCAGCCGTGGTCCAATTGAAGCTTGGGGAAGAGATGCGGCAACCTTAGATTTTTTGGTCAGTAAAGAGCTTGATATGTCGAGCTTAACTAAAGACAGTGAAATTCAATTTACTTTTCACCTTAGTGATGGTGTATTTATCATTACTCAGATTAAGAATAAGGGGAAATAAAATGATTGTATCCATTATTCGTTGGTCAATTGGTAATCGTTTTTTTGTCTTACTTGCGACCTTTATGTTAGTTGGTATCGGACTTTTCTCATTGAAAAATACACCGGTTGATGCATTGCCTGATTTGTCTGATGTTCAAGTTATTATAAAAACAACTTACCCAGGACAAGCGCCTCAAGTGGTTGAAGATCAGGTTACTTATCCATTAACTACCGCCATGTTGTCTGTGCCCGGTGCGGTTACCGTTAGAGGCTATTCTTTTTTTGGAGACTCTTATGTTTACATTATATTTGATGAAAAAACCGATCTTTATTGGGCGCGTAGTCGTGTGTTGGAATATCTCAGTCAGGTTGCACCTACGTTACCTGCAAATGCAAAACCTCAACTAGGTCCCGATGCTACGGGCGTTGGTTGGGTTTATTTGTATGCATTGGTTGATAAAACAGGGCAGCATGATTTAAGCCAGTTGCGTAGTTTGCAGGATTGGTTTTTAAAATATGAATTACAAACTGTCTCTGGTGTCTCTGAAGTAACAGCACTTGGCGGCATGGTAAAACAGTATCAAGTGAGAGTAGATCCAGATAAATTGAGAGCCTTTGGTATTCCACTTTCCCACATTCAAATGGCAATTAAACGTGGTAATCAAGAAATAGGAGCTTCAGTGGTAGAAATGGCTGAAGCCGAATATATGGTGCGTGCCACCGGTTACATTAAAAATGAAGAAGACCTTGGCAATATTCCTCTAGGCGTCAACCAAAATGGTACACCGCTGTTATTAAAAGATATTGCTGATATTGGTGTGGGTCCTCAAATGCGTCGGGGAATAGCCGAGCTTAATGGTGAAGGTGAAACCGTTGGTGGCATTATTGTGATGCGTTTTGGAGAAAATGCGCAGCAGGTCATTAATGGTGTTAAAGCAAAGTTAGAGCAATTGAAAAAAGGATTACCTGAAGGTGTAGAAGTGATCCCCGTTTATGATCGAAGCGCATTAATTGAAAGAGCAGTTGAAAATTTATGGGTAAAACTGCTTGAAGAATTTGCTGTCGTTGCGTTAGTTTGTATGATCTTTTTGTTTCATATTCGCTCTTCCTTAGTTGCCATTTTTAGTTTACCTGTCGGTATTTTAACGGCATTTATTATTATGCATTGGCAAGGACTTAATGCCAATATTATGTCACTAGGAGGTATAGCCATTGCCATCGGTGCGATGATTGATGGCGCCATTGTGATGATAGAAAATATGCATAAACATATGGAGAAAACACCAATCACTAAAGAAAACAGATGGCAAATAGTTGCTGAGTCAGCAGGAGAAGTCGGGCCTGCATTATTTTTTAGTTTACTAATTATTACCGTTAGTTTTGTACCGGTATTTACTTTAGAAGCGCAAGAAGGGCGAATGTTTTCACCGCTTGCTTTTACCAAAACTTATGCCATGGCCGCATCTGCCGCATTAGCTATTACCTTAGTACCGGTGCTTATGGGATATTTTATTCGCGGTAAGGTTTTGCCCGAACATAAAAATCCGATTAACCGAGTATTAACTGCTATTTACATGCCAGCACTAAAAAAAGTTTTGAAATTTCCAAAGCTAACCTTAGTGATGTCGCTTGTTGTTTTAGCCATCGGCATGTGGCCATTAGATAAAATTGGTAGCGAGTTTATTCCGCCATTAGATGAAGGTGATCTAATGTATATGCCAACGACTTACCCAGGCATTTCTATTGGTAAAGCCCGTCAGTTATTACAACAAACCGATAAGCTAATTAAAACAGTTCCCGAAGTGAAAACGGTTTTTGGAAAAGTAGGGCGAGCAGAAACAGCAACAGATCCTGCGCCATTAACCATGATAGAAACCTTTATTCAATTAAAACCTAAAAGTGAATGGCGTGAAGGAATGACAAGTCAAAAACTTAAAAAAGAATTGGATAACTTAGTTAAATTACCTGGTGTAACCAACGCATGGGTAATGCCAATTAAAACTCGGATCGATATGTTGGCAACAGGAATAAAGACCCCCGTTGGGATTAAAATATCAGGTCCTAAATTGACAGAAATACAAGCGATAGGTCAACAGTTAGAAGTTATCTTAAAAGATGTACCTGGTACAGCATCGGTTTATTCCGAACGAGTGGCAGGAGGGCGTTATATTAAAGTTGATATTCAACGAGAAAAAGCCGCGCGTTATGGCCTTAACATTGCGGATGTTCAACAGGTTATTGCAACAGCTATTGGCGGTATGAATGTGACTAAAACCGTTGAAGGTTTAGAGCGATATCCGGTGAATATTCGATATCCACAAGACTATCGTAATTCACCAGAACAATTATCATTACTACCAATAGTGACACCTTCAGGGCAAAGAATAGCCCTTGCTGATGTCGCCAATGTTTTTGTTGAAGATGGTCCACCAGGCATCAAAAGTGAAAATGCTCGCTTAAACGGTTGGTCGTTTATTGACATTGAAGGTGTTGATGTCGGTAGTTATGTGGTTGAAGCTCAAAAAGTTGTCGCCGAAAAATTAAAGTTACCCGCAGGTTATTCAATTGGCTGGTCTGGTCAATATGAATATATGGTAAGAGCCAAAGAAAAGCTCGCCTATGTAGTGCCATTAACTTTGTTAATTATTGTTATTTTGTTGTTTATCAATTTTCGTAATTTTGTCGAAGTGGCAATTATTATGGGCACATTGCCTTTAGCAATGGTTGGCAGTATTTGGTTAATGTATTTACAAGGATTTAATTTTTCCGTTGCCGTCGGAGTCGGTTTTATTGCATTAGCCGGTGTCGCCGTTGAAATTGGGGTCATCATGTTGGTTTATCTTAACCAAGCTTATCAAGCGATGCTCAATGACTGCCAAGACAAAGGAATAAAACCCACAGTCACCATATTAACCAATGCGGTTTTGCACGGAGCAGGAATGCGAGTTAGACCTGTAATGATGACAGCAGCAGCAATAATCGCCGGATTATTACCTATTCTTTTGGGAACAGGAACAGGCTCCGAAGTTATGAGCCGAATTGCTGCGCCTATGGTTGGAGGTATGATGAGTGCGGTTATTTTAACATTATTGGTAGTACCCGTAGTTTATTTTTTATGGCGAAAAAATACGATAAAAGACTAAGAGGTTTGCAGGATATTCAAGCTGTCGGTTAGAAAAAATTCGGTCAGCAATTAATCATTGAAAATGATAAAGCCAACATGGCGACAACGTGTAAAATGCTCTGTCACTTGATTGATCGTTTATTTTGAGTTCTCTCAAGAGTTGCGGTTTAATATGCGAAAAAGAGTCAGCACCACCGCGGGTATTTTCCAGTGGAGTGGGGCGACATATAGTGAAAATGTTTTTTACCCGACGCTGTTTTAAACCAATACATAAATATGTAATGGGTTTTCCTATATTTTTTCGTAGGTAATCAGTTTATCAATAACAGGATTTGTGAGAATTGCGCCTTTATTCAGTAATAATAAGCCGTTGCTGCTGGTGCAATCTCGGCTTAATACCATTTTTGGCTGTAGTTGCCTGCTATCTAATAATTGTTCTTCGACTGTGTCATTATCATGTTCGTATTTTTTAGCTAAATCATAGAAGATTTTTGTTAGCTCTAGATCATACATTTTTCCTTTTTTATCAAAAATATATTTCCTTGCATCTCTGGCTGTATATGAAACACCATCGTATTTACCTGATTGCATTAAATAGTAATCTTTGACAATACTTATTATTTTACAACCAATAGGAATGTCAGAATCTGATAATGCATCTGGAGCACCTGAGCCATCAATATACTCATAGTGATGTTCTATTATTCTAGCCGTGTCTGAAAAATTGGGTATGTCTTTTAAAACATCAGAGCCAATTTCTGGGTAATTCATTAATTGCTCAAACTCCTCAACGTTTAACATTTTTGCAGGTGTGACTAATAGTTTTTCTGACAGTGCTAGCTTACCAAGTTCAAATAATAAACCGGAGTAATAAATTTGTTTTACCATGTAATCACTTAGGTTCGCTTTAATGGCAATATCTTTAGCTAGATGAGGGAGATCAGGATAGTCTCGACTAAAAATATTATCACGCGCACAGATAGCATGTGAAAGTAATTTTACAACTGAATCATAACTTCCAGAAAGCTCTTCGTATGCTTTGTCAATCATACATTCAGCTTCTTTAAGTTCCTTTACTCGGGCTTCAACTTTATCTTCTAACCTTTTATTCCAATCTCTTAATTGTTTATTTTGTTTATGAGTAAGCAGCAGTAATCGTGTTTTTTCTTTTTCTAAGAAACAAATTTTTAACAACGTACGAACTTTAAGTTTTATATCATTATCTTCCCAAGGTTTGCTAACGTAAGCACTTATCTTGCCTTCATTGATAGCCCTAATAGTTGACTCTTGATCTGAAAATCCAGTTAATAAGATACTTGGAATATTGGGTTTTATTTCATTAACGCGGCTTAAAAATTCTGCACCATCCATATTCGGCATTCTCATGTCCGATATAATTAGATCGATCCGCTCCTTACTAACAATCTCTAAACCATCGTTTCCACTCTCAGCAATAATTATGTTGTAGTTTTCTTTTCTAAATAATCGCTTTAATGAAACTAAAATATTTTTTTCATCATCAACACACAGAATGTTAATGACT
>Ga0256845_1000814_pt1 | contig 27177 bp, 25 predicted proteins | sample RiftiametaG_FD_189101 | JGI IMG/M metagenome (GOLD analysis project Ga0256845, IMG submission 189101) | Tube worm associated microbial communities from hydrothermal vent at the East Pacific Rise, Pacific Ocean - Riftia | ecosystem: Host-associated > Annelida > Integument > Unclassified ... | reverse complement strand
ATGCAAAAAAACACGAAAGGAAGCTATACAGTAATATTCGAATCATTTTTTGAACTTAACAGCTATTACCAAGATGGAACATACCAACCCTCCGCCCAAAGTGAACCAGACCCAATCATACTTAGCACGATGGCTATTTTTTTGATCGATAGTCGGTTTCTCCTTTTTAGGCACTTGTTGATTACCGCTTTTACTTTTCACTCCCTCTATAGGGAGCGTGTATTTAGCTCTATCATAATTTCGGCGACTATGTAAGTCAAAGTGCATATCACTAGTATCGGCATATCCCCAATTGGTTTTGAGAGCTGCTCCCATAACATTGTCTGCTAATGCAGCTGCAGACAATAAATTTGTTGGGTCTAATCTTTGATGCTTAGCAATAGGATTTGCAAGAGACGTAGCTTTATCAAAATGCGATGTTATACCGACACTAGGTATGTAGGCTTTGTTCCCATCAACACTTTTTAATCTTGATGTGGAAAGGTCAGGGTAAGGGACCCTCTATAAATGGTTCCAATAACAGCAGTATCTACATTTTCCTGCGCCTCTACAAGCGAAACGAATCCTCCGAGGGGAAAGATGCCGAACACACAAATGGTTTTTAATAATTTCATAACAACTATGCTGTTAGTTATGAGGTTGTGAATCGGGAAACACAAGGATTAAAATACTGTTTGACAAAAAAAACTATTTTCCTCTCAATTCCCTAATTCTGCAAGTTAAGGAAGACGAGACCTCACATTCGATTGCTGGATCATTCAGTAGTCACAGAACAGATTTCACCCGCTGAACGGTCGAAATTCCCTTACTTGTGATCTTGGCTGTGTTGCGGATGGATTGTCCCTGCTTGAGTTGGCGAACGATGTTTTTGTGCTTTTCTTGGATATACCGCTTGGTGTTCACTGGCCCCAAAGGTCTGCCGAGTTTTTGACCTTTGCGGTGCGCTTCGGCCAGACCTGACGCACGACAGGATGTTGCGGGTTGCAAACCCTCGCTCCTTATTTGGCTCATACCGAAAAAAGCCCTCAGGTGGATTCTCCTGAGGGCTTGATGTGAAGTTGATGTTTTTCGGCTAGTACTAGAAGGCGTAATCCAGATAGAAACTGAACTGGCCGCCGTTGTCGGCTTCGTCGTCAGGGGACTGAAGCGGGAAGGCGTAGTCAACGGCGAGGGGGCCGAAGGGGAGGTTCAGGCGGAGGCCGAGACCGGCATCGTGATAGAGGTCACTGCCGAAGTCCCATTCATCTTCACTGACTAGGCCGACATCGTAGAAGACGGCTCCTCGGACGCGCTCGATGAGCGGGAAGGTGTATTCGAGTGTGGCAAAGGCTGCGGTGTTGCCGCCAACGACTTCGCCGCTAACGGGATCGCGTGGGCCTACGTCACGGTTTTCAAATCCACGTAGTGAGTGGGCACCACCGAGGGCTTTTTTGTCGAAGATCTCAACGTGATCGCCATCGGCGACGTAGATGTTACCCTCCACGGAGAGAATGCTGTCACCCCAGAGGTTCCAGTATTGGGAGGCTACGGCGGTGTAGATGAGGACATCGACGTCACCGCCAAGACCTGCGTATTCAAGTCCGAGGTCGATCTTGTGACCTTTACGGGGGAGTTGGTTGCTGTCGCGGTTATCGTAAACGTAGTTGAAGCCAATGGCACTGCGGAGGAAGTCGCCATCGTATTCTTCGAAATCAGAGGGCCCGAGGGGAAGGGCGACGCCGATATTGTCATCATCGACATCGATGTTGATTTTTTCCATACGATACTTGCCTTTGATGTAGGCGTGTTTTCCGAGCGGCTTACGCAGGGAAACTTGGCCACCGGCTTGGCCTTGTTCGTATTCGGAGCTGTAGTAGGACGAGCTGCGGTAGAAGAGCTCGGTGCCGAGGGCGAGACGTTTGCCGAGGAACCATGGCTCTGTCCATCCGATGCTAATGTCCTGGCGCTCGGTTCCGTATTGCACCTTGGCATTGAAGCGCTGGCCTGCGCCTGTGAAGCTTCCCCAATCGGTGATGTCGAAGTTGGTTTGCTCGAGGGTGACGTAACCGACGATGCTGTCCACCGAGCTGAATCCGAGACCGAAGCTGATCGAGCCGGTTTGCTTTTCGCTGACGAGGATGTTGATATCGCGGTAGCCTTTTTGGTTGCTAGGGGACCCAGTGACCTGAACGTCGTTGAAGTAGTTCATGTTGCGCAGGCGGCGTTTGGTGGTTTCCATTTCCACGGAGTTGAGGAAATCGCCGGGCTTCATGGGAAGTTCGCGGCGGATGACGCGGTCCTGAGTTTTGTCGTTACCTTCGATGGTAACACGGCCAACTTTGTAGCGGCCACCTTCGACAACGCGGTAGGTGATGCTGATGGTGTTGGCGGTGGTGTTGCGGATGTCCGGGCTGATTGCGGCATCGGCATATCCACGGGAGCCGTAGTAGCTGCGGATGGTGCGGATGTCTGCGTGCATTTTCTTAGCGGAGTATCCCTGACCGGCTGTCAGTGTGAGTACGGGGGCGAGCTCGGCAGCGGTGAAGACTTTCATCTTGCCAAACCCGACAGCGGCAACGGTGTATTTGTTGCCCTCGGTGACGGCGATGACGAGGTCAACGCGCTCATCATCCACTGGCTCGCGGCGGATATCGACGGAGACACGGAGGAAGCCGCGGTCACGGTAGTATTCGAGCACGCGGTCGATGTCTTCGTCGAGTTTGACGGAGTCGATACGGCCGGACTTGGTGAAGAAGGAGAACCAGCCTTTTTGCTTGGTCTTCATCTCGTTGCGCAGCTTGTGGGAGGCGATCGAGTTATTGCCTTCGAAGCGGATCTTGCGAACTTCGGCACGGGCCCCTTCATCGATGACAAAGACGAGATCGGATGCGCCGGCAGATCCTTCAGAGGCCTGAATGCGGTGAGAGATGCCGATATCGGCGTAGCCGAAGCCTCGGTAGTGATCGAGAATGTTACGGCGGGCGGTGAGGATGGCTTCATCGCTCATGACGCCACCGGCTTTCAGCTTGGTGACGGAGGCGAGTTTTTTGTCGGAAAACTTGGTGTTTCCGTCAAATCCAACGGCAACGATTTTGCCACGGGTGGTGACTTCGGCGATGATTTTGACTCCACCGTCGACCTCTTCAGCGAAGAAGCGGATGTCGTCGACTAATCCGCTTTCGTAGAGAGTGCGGACATCGTCATCGAGGCGGGAGGCGCTGTATTTTTGGCCGGCCTTGACAGACATGTGGGTCCTGAGTCGGGCTTCATCCACGGTGTGGGCGCCTTGATAGCGGACGCCGACGGCGGTGATGGTTTTTCCTTCAAAATCTTGGGCGTTACTGGTGACAGTGCTGCCGAAGAACAAAATAAATCCCGCAAGCGTCATGACGAGCTGCGGGATGCGATTAATAAGACCTGTGAACATTCGTTGGATTAGTATGGGTTAACTTGAAAAGAACCCAGCATCTAACGCGGTGGTCGTCAAGGTTAAACCCAAAAATCGGGGCTTGTTTTCGGATTGTTATGAGGGGAGGGGGCTTTCATTTTTCTTTTTCTTAGAGTGGATCACCTCATTTTATAGCGCGCTGTGTTTTTACTGTGGCTGCGTTGGCTGGGACGAGGGCTTCTGCGGGAGTAAGTGTTGCGCGGTTTGGCAGATGGGTGACTCCTCTTGGGTTGGGATGCTTTGGAGCGAGAGGCTTTGGAAAGGGATGTCTTTTTGGTGTGGGTTTTGGAGTAATGGTTTTTGTTGTTGGAGTGGGAGACGTATTGGTGAGAGGGCGTGGATGAGCGGGAGCGGTGAGGATTGGCTGCCGGGCGTTGGTGTTTGGGGGTGGAGTAGTGCTGGTTTTTATATTTGGAGGAGTGATGTTTGGAGTAATGGTGTTTGGAGTAATGGTGTTTTTTGTAGTGTGGGCGGTAATGGTTGTAGCTGCCTCCTGTGTAGTAGGTGGGGGTGTAGCAGGTATTCGCGTAGGAGTTTTCATAGTAGGGGGTGTAGCCGCCGCTATAATATGAAGATGAATAGCCTGTGCTGGCGTAGCCGCTTGAGTAGCTGTCGCCGTAGTAGCTATCGTAGAATGCGGGATCGCAGGAGCTGAGAAGGGTGGCTACGATGATGGCTGCGAACGTGAGTATGAGTGGTTTTTTCATGGCAATGGAAGATTTGGAGTCTGTCGAGTGGGCTGTGTCTGCACCTCCTACGACGAGGCATCGACCCTATCTATTCACTCTTATTTACGGCGAAATGAATGTCGAGCCGCTGAGCCTGATCTTTGCCAAGCCTTTCACCCTGAAGCGAAGAGAGAGCTTCTTGGGTCTGGCCGATGCATCAAGGACGATGATCCAGAGCAAGGTGAGCTGTTCAAGCTGGTCTCAATAGCTTCTTCCCTTATCTCGCGGAAGGTCGTTCATGGAACCTGGAACCCGTTTCGCTGGTGAGATGCTGGTTAGCAATGACCTTGAAAGTGTTTTTTAATTCGATGGAAAAAATCAGCTTACCGCAGTAGTGGATGCCCCGCTTTCGCCTTTGAGGTGAAGGGTGGGCGCAGGTAGGCGGGAGCGAGCGGTTTTTGTTTGATCGCGCTACGTCTGGACTCAGACAGTCCGAGCCAAATTTCCATCAGCCATTTTGCCTCGGGCCTGCTGCGGGTGACTCGATTTTTCAAATCCTCACTGAGTCCGAGCTGCGCGGGGTCATCGAGGGTGAATAACCTGGTGTCCGGGGCGGCGGCCAGCCTTTCGAGGAAAGGTTTGGCTGCCATCAGTTCGGCGTTTTCGGCTTCACCGTGGGAGTTGATTTGAGAAATGTAATAGAGTCCACGGCGGGCATCTCCGATTGCCATGGCCACACATGTTGTTGGGTCTGTTGTCGAGAAGGCGGCGCGGGCTTCCGGGGTGGCGGCGAGTGAGCCGATGCCGACGGCTGGGCAGCCGTGTGCGATGGCTATCCCTTGCGCCGCTGCGATGCCAACACGTGTGCCGCTGTAGCTGCCGGGGCCGGTTCCGGCGATGATGAGGGAGAGTTTGCGTTCGCCGAGCAGCTTCAGGGCTTGGGATAGCGGTTCAAAAATCATCGAGTTGTGGCTCCGATCCGTCGTGAACTCGTCCACAAAAACGATTTCGGCATCGATCCACAAAACCACGCTGGCTTGTGGCACGCTGGTCTCAATGGCAAGCACCGCACTCATGAGTGTGACTTGTAGTGGATTGCGGCAAAATACCAATGACCGAGTGGAGAAAAAATGAAAACGCAAGAGTGGTGACAGTATTTTAGAATTCAAGGAATATTCATTCTTGCATCATTGGAGGGTTTGGGTTTAGTTGCTGCCGCATTCTTATATTCAATGAGGTGCAACTATTATCATGAGTGACTACGCTAAAGGACTCGAAGGAGTCATCGCTAACGAATCTGCCCTGAGTGATGTCAAGGGTGCTGAAGGAAAATTATCTTATCTCGGTTATGACATCGATGATCTTGTCGAGAACTGTTGTTTCGGTGAAGTGAACTACTTGCTTGTCAATGGTCGACTTCCCAATGCTCGTGAGTTGAAAAATTTCCAGCAGAAGCTTCGTCAGGGACGCGATCTTCCACCTCAGGTGATGGACTTTATTAAGTCTGCCCCTCATGACGCCAATCCGATGGATGTTCTCCGCACAGGAGTTTCCATGTTGGGGATGTATGATAAACGTGCTAAAATCGGCGAGCCTGATCATGATGCGCTTTACGAGTCTGCGATGTCGATTATGGCTCGTATCCCTGTGATCGTGGCTTACTTCCACCGCTGCCGCATGGGTCTGAGTCTTCCTCCGATCCGCACGGACCTCTGTGGGGCCGCTCACTTTCTGTATCTTATTAATGGAGAAGAGCCTACGGCAGCGGCAGTCAAGACACTTGATATTGCTTACATCATTCACGCCGATCACGGGATGAATGCTTCTACTTTCTCTGCCCGTGTGACTTGTGGCACGCTCAGTGATATCTACTCCGCCATGACCTCTGCGATTGGCACCCTGAAGGGACCGCTGCACGGTGGTGCTAACGAGGGTGTGATTCACATGCTTGAGAAGATCGGCAGCGAAGACAAAGTGGACGCTTTCGTCGAAGACTGTCTTGAGAAGAAGAAGAAGATCATGGGAATTGGCCACCGCGTTTACAAGGTGCTTGATCCACGTGCTCCGCACCTTCAGAAAATGGCGATTGAGCTTACCAATGATCTTGGTGAGCCGAAGTGGATCAACATGTCCAACCGCATCGCGGAAATCATGCTTGAGCGCAAAGGCCTCAACGCCAACGTCGATTTCTACTCCGCCACAGTGTATTACTCACTCGGTATCCCGACCGACCTCTTCACTCCGATCTTTGCCATTGCCCGTTCCTCTGGATGGGCCGCCCAGATTCTGGAGCAGCTTCAGGACAACCGTCTCTACCGTCCACTTACCAAGTATATGGGCCCATCCGAGACCGTTCCTGTGCTGCCGATGAGCGAGCGATAGGTCGTAAGAGAAGGCGTCTAACGTCTTTGATTCCATTTTAAATAACCCGGCAGGTTTTTCCCCTGCCGGGTTTTTTTGAGTGCGGAGGGATGAATGGTTTGGCTGGCGCATGTCACGGATGCTGCCTTGAATTTCTTGAGATGCTGGCGGTTTTCTGAGTAGGTTTCGGTTTCCCCATGCTGGGAAAGTGAACGAACCTGACTATGACCGATAACAACCCAACCCGAGCCCGTCTGCGTGATGCGGGTTTTGATCTTCTTGATAAAAATCTTTCCACACTGGTCGGCTGTCTTGGCGATGCCTTGGATGGCCTCAAGGAGGACGATCTATTACCTCATCTACCGTGGAATGGCGAGACGCCTGTGGATACCTCCGATCTTCCGGAGAACTTGCAGCAGTTGTATTCGATCGGGTTTGAGTTGTTGAACATGGTGGAGGAGCGGGTGTCCGCAACGATTCGTAGGGACCGTGAAGAGGAGCTCGGAGCCGCCTCGATTCGAGGTCTTTGGGAAAGGTCGCTGACGGAGATGAAGGCGCTGGGATTAAAGGAAGATGAAGTTTTACAGCTACTCGCTGATGTGCGAGTGGAGCCCGTGCTGACGGCGCACCCGACCGAGGCAAAACGCTCGACGGTGAGGGAGCGTCACCGGGCGATTTACGAGGAGCTGGTGCACAGTGAGCACCTTAAGTTTACACCCCGCGAGAGAAAGCGGATCAATGGTCGGATCACGACGGCGCTGGAGGCGCTCTGGCGAACGGGTGAGATTCATCTGACCCGTCCTGATCTTGAGCAGGAGCTCCGCACCGCGCTCTACTACTTGCGCGAGATATTTCCCAATGTGGTGCCCCGTCTCAATGTGCATCTGGTGGAAGCCTGGGAGAATGTGGGATTTGATCCGCAAAAACTCCGCAATACCACCCAGCTGCCACGGCTGACGTTTGCCACCTGGATTGGTGGTGATCGCGATGGCCATCCGCTGGTGACACCTGAGGTGACCGAGCGCCACTTACAGCAGCTGCGGCATCACGCATTTGTGTTACTGCGCAAAGAGCTCAAGGAGCTTGCGTTCCACCTTTCACTTTCACGGCACTTTCACGAACCTACAGCGGCACTGACTGCGCGGCTGGAAACGGTCTCGGGAGAAATTGCCAATCGTGAATGGGTGGCGATGATCAAGCACCGCAACCGTGAGGAGCCATGGCGCCATTTGATTTATTTGATCCGAGGAAAAATCTACGAAAACCTCCATGGCGGCAGCGCAGGATACAGTCGGCCTATTGAGCTGGATGCGGACCTCGCCTTGATCGAGGAGAGTTTACAAGAAGCGGATTGCACCATGCTCATTGATCAGCACATCCGCCCATTGCGTCAGAAGCTGGGGGTGTTTGGTTTTCATTTGGCGGATTTGGATATCCGCCAGAACTCGGATTATCATGATAAGGCGCTTTCTCAACTACTCAGCGCAGCGGGCATTGCCGATGGTGAGAATTTTGCTCACTGGAGCGAAGATCGGCGCTGTGAGTTTTTAACAGAGGAGTTGCTGTCCACTCGGCCATTTATCCATGGAGATCTTTCTGTGGGGCCTGAGACAGATTCTGTTTTGCACACCTACCGCGTGCTGGCACGCCACCGGGAAGAGACTGGCGGAGCTGGGATCGGGGCGCTGATTATTTCGATGACGCGTTCTCTATCTGATCTGCTCTGCGTCTATGTGCTGGCTCGTGAAGCGGGGCTGATGACGGCTACTCCGCAAGGCCTTGCCTGTCCTCTCGAAATTGTGCCTCTTTTCGAAACGATGGAAGATCTGGATGCTTCGCCTCGATTGCTCGATGCCTTTCTCGCCCATCCCGCTACCCAGCGGAGCCTGAAGCTGCGTCATTCCGATAACGAGAGGTTCACTCAACAAGTCATGTTAGGGTATTCGGACTCCAACAAAGACTGCGGTATTCTTTCCGCGCAGTGGGCACTCTTCCGCGCTCAGCATGCCATGACCGGGGTGGCTGAGAAACATGGCATTCTCCTGCATTACTTTCATGGTCGTGGCGGCACCATCTCCCGTGGTGCCGGTCCTACCAATGCCTTTATGGATGCCCTGCCTCATTCGTCCTTTTCGGGAACCTTCCGCATGACTGAACAAGGGGAGACGATTGCGCAAAAATACGCTAACCTGACTAATGCCACCTATCACTCAGAGTTGTTAGTGGCATCCGCGGCTGAGACATTGGCGAAGCATCGTTATGGGAAAAAGGTGGATGATCCATGTATGCCTTTGATGGATGCGCTTTCTAAAGAGAGCCAGTTAGCTTATCAGGAGCTGCTCGGTATGTCTGGTTTCATTGAGTTCTATCGTCAGGCTACACCGATCGATGCCTTGGAAAATTCCCAGATCGGTTCGCGGCCGCCGCGCCGGACTGGCACCAAGGGGTTTACCATCGATGATCTTCGCGCCATCCCCTGGGTGTTCTCCTGGACTCAGGCTCGGTTTTATCTGCCTGGGTGGTTTGGAGTGGGGTCCGCGCTGGATAAGCTTCAGCGAGAGAACCCGGAGCACTTGCAGCAGCTTCGCGATGCCTTGCCTCATTCGCCTTTCCTGCGCTATGTCCTCACCAATGTCGAAACCAATCTTGCCAGTGCCAACCTTGAGTTGATGCAGGCGTATGGGGATTTGGTTGAGGATGCGGCGCTACGTGAGCGTTTGATGAGTGTGATCGTGGCGGAGTTCGAGCTAACGCGTCGGCGGCTGGTGGATGTTTTCCAAAGTGATATGGAGCACCGCCGTCCGCGGATGGTGAAGACGCTCGGTATCCGCGAGGAGCCACTGCGTGTGTTGCACCAGCAGCAGGTTGCCCTGATCCGGCAATGGCGTGATTTACGGGCCGGAGGAAAAGAGGTGGAGGCTGAAGAGCTTTTCCCTGAAATTCTCCTATCGATCACGGCGATTTCTTCTGGCTTGAGAACCACGGGGTAATTCTGGGGTGCCGGACGCCTCTTGACCTCTGGCCGCTGTCTGTGCAGTCTGCCGCCGACATGACCATTGATACCATTATCACTCACCCCGGCGGGGCACATAAAGATGATTTTCTTGCCTGTAGCCTGATGATTTCTCTGCACGGGGCACCTGTTCTTAGGCAGGAGCCTACAGACGCTGACCTTGAGGACGCCAGCATCTGCGTGATCGATGTGGGAGAGCTGCACGAGCCGGAAAACAATAATTTTGACCACCACCAGTTCCCGCGTGATTATGTGCCTACTTGTGCGCTCACGCTCGTGCTCCAGCACCTCGGTGTGTATGAAGACGCACGAATGTTCTGTGACTGGCTGGAGCCTGCCGAGTGGTTTGATACCCGTGGGCCGAAAAAAACAGCCGAGTGGCTGGGCGTGGAGCGGGATATTATTTCAAAAATGAACTCCCCGATCGATATCACGATGCTGCGTCGATTTGCCTCTGAAACAAAGCACCAGGCTGGCGAGCCAGTCTATGAACTGATGCGGATGATTGGTGAGGATCTACTGTCGTATCTCAAGGGGGTGCGTGATCGTCTGGACTACGTGGGGCAGAGGGTGCAGCGTTGGGAGATTAGCTCGGGAGAGACTACCTTTAGCGCCCTCTTTCTGCCGCGTGCTGATGATTCCATCGATGAGGCATCCAGCGGCCTTGCCCGCTATATTCTCGTCAATGAGCTGGATAAAGAGATCGCTGCAATTATCTATCCCGACAGCCGAGGTGCTGGATTTGGTCTGGCACGGTTTAATGATCATCCAAATCTGGACTTCACCCGCGTGGAGGAAGAGCACGATGTGCACTTTGCCCATAACAGCGGATTCCTCTGCAAAACGAGTGCCACTGAGGAGAGCCGATTAAAAGAGTTTCTGGCATCGGCCTGGAAGTGATGCGCGTTGCTCCCGCCCCACCGCCATAAACTGTTGGCAGGGACCGACCTCCGGGCGGTCCGGCGGGGAGTATGTGACCTGCCTCGTGTGCCGCGGATGAAAATCTGGAATGCTTGTTTCGTCTTCGGGGTGGATCGGCTCAAGGTCTCACCACGCCGAATTTGAAGTGACCAGATTAGGTTGTCCTCTGCCTTTTAGAAAAAAACCACGCTCTCCGCCTGCCACACCAGCCACCTCGACGCCCTGCCGCCTCGAAGGTTGTTTCCGCGCCTATCCACCCGGAAGCCATTTCATCAAGCCGACCCGTCTGAGTATCCGGATCGGAAAGCCGGTCACTTTCGAGGACTGCCCCGACAACCGCGCCGGCTGGAATACCGTTGCCAAACGCCTGCATCAATGCATCGAGGATCTCTCCCGCTGAAAAGGATGGATCCAGTTTCGCCCATTCATAGCGGTATGCACAGGGATCACGTGCTGGGGCGCAAAGGAGAGAGGGCGCAAAAAAGCCCCACGGCGAAACCGTGGGGCTTTTTGAAATATTGAGATATGTGCTGAATTAAACAGCGACGGCCTCTTCGGCAAGCTTGACGTTGACGCGTCCGCCGTTTTTGTCGAAGTAAACGTTACCTGCAACGCGAGCGTGGATCGTGTGATCTTTGCCCATGTAGACGTTAACGCCTGGGTGCCACTTGGTGCCACGCTGGCGGATGATGATGTTGCCAGGAATGACAACTTCGCCACCGAACTTCTTTACGCCGAGGCGCTTGCTGCGAGAATCGCGACCGTTTTTAACGGATCCTTGTCCTTTCTTATGAGCCATTGTTCTAAGTAGTTAAGATTAAAATGAAGCTGAGATTAGCTGATGCTGGTGATTTCCAGCTTAGTGAGACTGCGGCGGTAGCCTTTGGTCTTGTGGTAACCTTGGCGGCGCTTGAATTTGAACGCAACACCTTTTTTGCCGCGGAACTGATCCACAACCTTAGCGGTGACGCTTGCACCTTCGATCATGGGCGTGCCAACGGTGGTTGCACTGCCGTCGTTGACGAGTAGGACGTTATCAAACTTTGCTTCGGAACCCACTTCAGCGTCGATCTTCTCAACGTCGAGTGTGTCACCTTCTTGAACGCGGTATTGTTTACCGCCTGTTTTAAAAACTGCGTAGGCCATGGGATTGTTCTCCTTGGGAAATTACTTGTGTCCGCCGAAAACACACCTAGTGCACCGCGCGGGGAGCGGAACTCACCACAATACGGGACAACGGGCAAGCAATTTTTTTTAATATTCTGAAATCTTTTTATGAGTCGGGGCGAATGCCCTATGATTGATGGGTGCCAAAGCTACGAGCATGAGGGTAAACGTTGGCTCGTGGGCGTGGATCTCGAAAAGTTCTTCGATGTCGTTAAGCGTGATATTTTGATGCAATGCTTAAGAAAACTAAGGTTTCTCGTTTTCTTGACCGCACCTTCTTTTTGTTTTTCTTATGGGAACCTCCGGCAAGGGGCAAAACAGGAACAATAAACATTTCTAACTTTTTCAGAGTGATATCCGCCGGTGCCATGACGAGGGATTTTACACCGGATGGAAAGGTTAGATCTACGGGTCTCTGGCTGATCTTGAGGCGCGAGCTCTCGATCCGTGCTTGGCCAGTGGGTAGTTCATCAAAGATGAGTCGGCTGCGTTGGCTGTCGCGATAGTTTCCTAGAATCTGAAATTTTGCGATTTTGAATGCCCATGCCTTAAAATGCGTGCCCTTATGAAACTTGGGCGGATTTTTTTCAAAGTACGAGGTTCACTTCCTGAAGGTGAGCAAAATATCCTGATGTCCGGTCAGCAGGGTGATGAGATCATCAGCCTGAGGAGGGTGTTCGGAGTCGATGGACTGGAGGGGGGCATGGGTAGACGGAGGTTGTGTTCCTGAGAGCTTACACCGCTCCGCCTATATATTCCATATATACGATGAATGGGTCACAAAAATGATGATTTTTTTTAAAATCATCATGGTCGCTTTGACGAGTGACCTGGTTGGGCAAAGGTGCCGAAGTTACTGGCTTCGAGAAAATGCTCCATTTCTTCGGTCATTTTGATGATTTTATCGTGCATGGGGCAGGGGTCATGGTTCCCACACCAGCCTTCGCCAAAGGGGCATTGCATGATTTTGTTTTTGACCTCAAAGCAGTTGACCACATCAATGAGTCTGATTTTTTTAGGATCCCCGGCAATGGCATAGCCGCCGCCTGGGCCTGTGGAGCCTTTGACGTATCCGGCCTGCGACAGGGTGGTGAGGATTTTGGCGGCTAGAGGTTTGGAGAGGATGCGTGCATCCGCGACATTCTGGGAACTCACCAGTCCAGTTTGATCACGATAGCATTCCGCCAGATAGCTCATCACGGCTATGGCATTCTGGGCTGTTTTTCCTACTTGCATGAATAAATTTTCTGGATGGTGTTGAAGGGGTGGCTGCTCTTCGTGAAGAAGAAGCAGGATGAAACGCTTCTTTAAGAAGCATTGACAAGGTTTAAATACGAGAAAAAAAATTATTTATTCTTTTGTTTTTGGATGTGGGGTGGTATCAATGGCCTTAACAAAGAGAGGGCGTTTTTAGCGACTTCTCTTTTCCTTAACTGAATAAGAACTAACCCGAATCTAATTGTATTTAACCCGCATGAAAACCACAACCACACTGGCCACAGCCACCGCGCTGTCCCTGATGACCGCCGCAGCGACCGCTGGTCCTGCCGCCGTTACTCCACCCGTTGAGCCTGAAGCCTCAAGCTCGATTCTCGATAGCATTCACCTCTTCGGAACAGCTCGTCTTCGTTACGAGTATGCCGATTTCAACAGGCCCGGTGTCGATTACGCCAACGTGCTTTCACTGCGCGCTCGCCTTGGGGTGAAAACCGATGAAATCTATGGGTTTAAATTCCTCGTTGAGGGGGAGGCCACAGGGATTTTGTCTGATAAGGATCGTTACAATCCGTTTCCTGGTGCGGCCAATGCCAATGGTCGGGCGATCATCGCCGATCCTGATAGTTTTTTGCTCAATCGCTTGCAGCTTTCTTACAATGCAAAAGCCATCGATACGGTGGTGACCGTTGGTCGTCAGTATCTCAACTTTGCGGACCAGCGCTTTATTGGTGCTGTCGGTTGGCGTCAAAATGACCAGACGTTCGATGCGGCTGTGCTGGAAAACAAGTCGATTGAAAACCTGACGTTCACCTACGCTTATGTCGACCAAGTGAACCGTATTTTTGGCTCGGACGCTCCTACAGAACCCATGGAATACTGGGAGAGCAGTAGTCATCTCATCAATCTTGAATACAAAGCCTGTGATGATCTTACCCTGCGTGGATTCGCTTACCTTTTGGATTTTGATAATATCCCGGTGATGGGAGATCTGGCTTCCACCGATACTTATGGATTAGAAGTTCAAGGTGATACAGATGCTCTTGGTGCTTGTAAGCTGAACTATCTCGCCACAGCTGCGGTGCAGAATGATGCGGGGAATAACCAGCAAGATTACACAGAGTATTACATGCGCGGTAAAGTGGGGGTCAAAAACGATCTTTACAATTATGGTGCCGGTGCCGAAGTGATGACGAGCGATGGCAAGGGTGGCCGCTTCCAATTCCCGCTAGGCACCAACCATGCCTTTAATGGATTTGCGGACAAGTTCCTGACCACTCCCGTCAATGGTCTGCAAGATTACTATGGATGGGTTGGGGCTAAGCTTTTGGGATTCAACCACACCTTGAGCTACCACTATTTCTTGACTCAGCACGACAGTGAGAGTCTGGGATGGGAGGTCGACTATGTGGCTGCCCGCAAGATCGGAGAATACACCAAACTCATCTTTAAAGGTGCCTACCTTGATGGACGAGGTAATGATGGAGCCAGTGACATGTTTGATGTGGTGCGCGCTTCCGCCGAAGTGAACGTTACGTTCTAATTCAGCCCCTCCGCTTCATTCAATTTTTCTGTTTGTTTGTTATCCGCAGCTGCCGTTCATTCGGGAGTTGCGGATTTTTTTTTGAGTGGGGACACTCTTGTCCACGACTGCCTATCGCTGAACCTGCCCTCTGAAAAGTAAATACCCCTGATGCCGAGGATGGCAGCAGGGGTGAAGTTTGTGGAGGTGAAACTTTCGCTTAGAGGCTGCGGATGCCTTCTTTGGTCTGTTTGACTTTCTCAAGCTGCTCTTTCATCAGTTTGGCACGTTCTGGCTGCTCGCTGATGATGTTGTTTTGCTCGCCGACATCAGAGTCGAGGTTGTAGAGCCGGCCGGAGCTGTGTTTTGCCTTTTTGCCTTTTTTACCCTTTTTGCTGCGCCCTTGGATGTATTTCCATGGGCCTTGGCGGAGGGCGAGGATGCCGGCTTCTTCGACCATGTAGGGAAGGCCTTTTTCGTCTTTGCCGAGGAAGGCTGCCATCATGTTGCGGCTGTCGATTCCTTGGTCGTCCTTGAGCTCCACTCCGACAAGTGAGGCGAACGAGGCGATGAAGTCGATCTGGCTAACCAGTGCCTTCGAGGTGCCAGGCTTGATTTTTGCGGGCCATTTGATCATGAAGGGGACGCGGGTGCCTCCTTCGTAGATCTGATATTTACCTCCACGGTGAGGGCCTGAGCCATCGTGGCCTCGGTCGCTTTCCTTAGTCGATGTTCGGACGGTGGTGCCGTCTTCATAGCCGTCGTCGTAAACGGGGCCGTTGTCGCTGGAGAAAATAACGATGGTATTGTCGGTCAGGCCATTTTCTTCGAGAGCTTTGATGATCTCGCCGGAGGCCCAGTCGAAGGCGACCATGGCGTCACCGCGGTAGGAGAGTTTACTTTTTCCTTTGAAGCGAGGATGGGGGGCACGTGGCACGTGGATGTCCTGAGAGGCGAAGTAGAGGAAGAAGGGTTGTTTGTTTTTTCCTCCTTTATACTGGGCTAGGTATTTCTTGGCTTGTTCGACAAAGACATCGGCCATGGTTTCATCGTTCCAGAGAGCGGCTTTACCGCCCCACATGTAACCGATACGTCCGATGCCGTTGATGACAGAGTTGTTGTGGCCATGGCTGCTTTGGTAGTAGGTCATGGCAGAGCGGTCTTTTTTTCCATCAGGGTAAACGGTGCCTTTGAACCCTCTCGGTTTTGTTCGTTGCACGTAAAGGGGATCTTTGGGATCGAGGTTGAGAACGTGGTGATCGACGAGGTAGACGCAGGGGACACGGTCGTTGGTGGAGGGGAGGAGAAAGGAGTAATCAAAGCCGATCTCGAGAGGTCCGGGTTTGACTGCGCCATTCCAGTCGACGGGAGCTTTGCCATCGCCGATACCGAGGTGCCATTTGCCGATCACAGCGGTAGCATAGCCCGCTTTTTTGAACATCTGAGGGAGGGTGAGCATCTCGGGCTTGATCTTCATCGGGGCATTCGGAGGAAGCACCCGCACACCGTGGCGGAAGCCGTGGATGCCGGTGAGCATGGAGAAGCGGGAGGGAGTGCAAGTCGCGGCAGAGCAGTGGCCGTCGGTAAACCGGAGGCTTTCCTTGGCGAGTTGATCGAGGTTAGGGGTCGGGATCAACTTGGCGCCATAAGCGCCGAGATCACCGAATCCAACGTCATCACCGTAGATGATGACGACGTTCGGCTTTTCTGCGGCAAGACAGAGTGAGCTGGCAGCGAGCGATGTAAAAAGTATTTGAGTGAATTTCATGACAGAGCATTTATACTACGCTCGTTCAGATCTCTTTCAAATGCTTAATTACCCGTCAATTTTTCCTGACGGGCTGGAGTCTCAGCGCGGTAGACTAAAGTGGCGGGATGATGAGTTCGTCACCTACTTTGACATCCACGGAGCCACCAGGGAATGTGCCGGGAAGGGGGTCGGCAAAGGTGGCGCCGTCGGCGATGTTGGAAACGATAATGCGTCCAATGATGCCGGTGCCTCGGCGGATGGCAAGCTCTGTGTTCATGCGCACGGCATTGGGCATTTTGACGTTGAGGACGATCACAAAAATACCTTCTTGCTCAGCGACTTCTTGGACCTGAGCCATGAGCATGGCTTGGCTGATGAGGCGGGCTCTGCGCGCCGTTTTGTCGTGCTTTTGCACCTGACGCTGGTTCATGGCCAGAGTTTCTTCTTCGGCTTGTTGGACTTTTTTCTCAGAGCGGAGCACTTGCTCGCGCAGGAGGGTGTTTTGGATTTCGATCTCCTTGAGTTTATCGGCGCTGATGGTGGCTGGGGCCTCAATCGGGAGCACCGGAGAGGTGAGTGGTTGGCCGCTCTTGAGGCGTTTGAGTTCGGCTTCGTAACTGGCATTTTCCTGGAGAAGTTCGACCGCTTGTTGTTTGCGACTGTCTCCTTGTTTACCACTGCGCATGGACATGTAGGAAAGACCCAGGGCGGCGAGCAGCACAGCGGCCGTGGCTCCGAGAAGGATTTGAGTGATGTTCATGCGCGGGAGCTTGTGGTAGTCTGGGCTTGATAACAAGGACAAATCTACCTTGGGTTGTCTACTCGGACTGGATGAATTTGGCGGGTAAAAGGTCGCCAGTTTCTTTGAAGTGACGCAGTGTCATACCGATGGCAATCGCCACGATTATCAGGAGAAGCACAATCAGTGATTTAAGTGCGTCGTTCCCTTTTTTTGAGGAGTCTTGTGAGTGGCGTGGTGAGGATGTGCTGTGCTGGGGTTCCTCTTCCTCAATGGCCTCTTCGTTCATCGGTGGTAGTTTCTTTCTCTCATGGCTGCTGAATTCCTCTTCGCCCAGAGTGTCCAGTTCTTCATCGGAGAGTATGAACTTGAGCGGAACGTCACCTACGAGGACTTCCATGCCGTCGAACAGATCGATGATATCCATCAAGACGTCATCGTGTTTGATGCCATTGGTGGACTGGGTGTCTTTGAGGATGTAGCCACCCTCGACACGTTGCATGACGCAGTGCTCGGTGGAGCAAGAGCCACACTCGATGATGATGTCATTATCGCAGCCTCGGCCGATGTTAATGGTTGATCGTTCGAGTTTGAAGCGATAGGGCTGCGGGGTTTTTCCGGGTTCGGAGATGGTGACTCTGGGCATGATAATGTGGCGGATAAGGCTTACTAACGCTTATGTGATAGCGAAGAAAAACCCTGATGGCAATGGGTTATTTACTTTTTACGCACGTGTCGAAGGGGCAGAGTGAGCACAACCGCAGCGGTGATCATCGCTGCGCTGGTCCAGAGGCAGGCGCTGAGTCCGCCAAAAAGATACATTAAACCCGAGAGTAGAGTGCCTATCAGTCTCCCCCAGGCGTTGGCCATGTAGTAGAAGCCGACGTTGAGAGCTACCTGATCGTCATCGGTGAAGGCGAGGATGAGATAGGAGTGAATGGCTGAGTTCACCGCAAAGATGATGCCAAAGATGCCGAGGCCCAGAATGATGGAGGCCATCGGGTAGAAACCGGAGTGGATGGTGGCGGCGAGAGCGATAGTGGCTAACGCGAGAAATATTCCCCATTGCACGGCAGCGTGACGTGGGTCTCGATTACGGATGAGCTTGGGAGCGCTGGCTTGCACCACTCCGTAACCAATGACCCAGGCGGCCATGAAGCTGCCGACTTCGTTGGCCGACCAGTCGAAAATGTCCGTTAGGAATACAGGCAGGGCAACAACAAACCAGACGTCGCGCGAGGCAAAGAGGAAAAATCGGGCTGAGGACAGCCAGTTGATTTCCCGGCTTTTGGAGAAGAGCTGGGTGAATTTCACCTTCCGTTTGCTCTTCCCCATATCTTCTTTGAGGAAAAGGAGGGCGACGAGGAGCACGATCGCAAGAGCTCCGGCCATCAGCCAGAGCGCGTGCATAAATCCTAGCCAGGTGAGGAGAACGCCGCCGAGAAAAAAACCGATGCCTTTGAGTGTGTTTTTAGAGCCCGTTAAAATGGACACCCATTTAAAGAGCTCTCCACGATCATCGGACACTAGAAGTTTGACTGCACTTTTTGAGCTCATCTTGGTGAGGTCCTTGGCGATGCCAGAGAGTGCTTGCGAGGCCATCACGTAACTGACGGAAAGGGTAGTTGTCCAGGCCAGATTGACCCACGAGAGCATGAGCAAGGCCACGACTTGGAGTGCTAGCCCTGCGAAGAGCGTGGCCTTGAGCCCGACACGGGAGCCGAGCCATCCTCCTAGCAGATTGGTCAGAACGCCACAGAACTCATAGAGTAAAAACAGGAAGGCCAGTTGCACGGGCGAATATCCCAGGGCATGGAAGTGCAAGAGCACTAACATACGCAAGGCTCCATCCGTCAGGGTGAAGCCCCAGTAGGATGCAGTGACGATGCTGTATGAGCGGATGTTCATTTTTGAAGTCTAGAAGTCTATCTAGAGGTCTTGAAGATGCGATTTTTTTTTATAAAGAGTTAGCCACTTTTGCGGTGAGTTCCATCATGCGGTGGGCGTAGCCGGTTTCGTTATCATACCAGACCATGAGTTTGAGCTGGGTGCCATCGGTTACCATCGTGGAGAGGGCATCGACAATGCCCGAGCGGGTGTCATTGGTGTAATCGGTGGAGACCAGCGGTTTTTCGGAGTATCCGAGAATTCCTTGCAGCTCACCTTCGGAGGCTTCTTTGAGTAGTTGGTTGACTTCCTCGACGGTGGACGGGCGCACAAGCTCAAAGACACAATCGGTTAGTGAGGCGTTGAGGAGAGGGATACGCACGGCTAGGCCATCGAGTTTACCTTTGAGCTCGGGGTAGATCATGGTGATGGCCGTGGCTGATCCGGTGGAGGTGGGGATGAGGGAATTCAGGCAGGATCGGGCGCGGCGTGGGTCTTTGTGGGGCGCATCGACGACGACTTGGGTATTGGTCACATTGTGCAGGGTGGTGATCATGCCGTGTTCGATGCCGAGCTGCTCATTGATGACTTTCACCACGGGCGCAATGCAGTTAGTAGTGCAGGAGGCGGCGGTAACGATGTGGTGTTTTGCGGGATCGTAGAGGTGATCATTGCACCCCATGACGATGTTCAGAGCGCCGTCCTTGACTGGGGCGGCGACGATGACTTTTTGAACGCCAGCTTTCAGATAGGGGTTGAGTAATTCGGGTGTGCGAAAGGCTCCGGTGGCATCAATCACGATATCGACATTGATATCTGAGAAGTCCATTTCAGCGGGGCTGGGGATGCGGCTGTATTGGACCCGTGTGCCATCGATGTAGAGGCTCTCATCATCGTAGCTGATGTCGTGATCCCAGCGGCCGTGCACAGTGTCGTATTCCAGAAGATGAGCGGCTATTTCAGGCGTGGCGTGAAGCTCGTTGATGTGGGTGATGGTGTAGGCGGGGTTCTCCCAGCCTGCGCGGAATCCTAGTCGGCCCATGCGGCCGAATCCATTGATGGCGATGTTCATAGTGAGTGAGTGGTTGGTTGTTCATTCATTTTTACCGCGAATGAACGCGAATCTACGCGAAGTTGATTATTCCTTGGACTGAGTGATTTTTTTAACCACAGATGCCGCAGATTTTCGCAGATGCTTTTTGAGTTTGGTTTTTTGAAGAGGGGTGGCTGGAATTACTGAATGACAAAATCACTCAATCACATACTTTGGTGCTCAGTGTTTTTATGGCGAGAGTTTTGATGGGGGTGGGAGTGCAAAGCTCGGGGCGGCCGTGGCAGCAGTCGTTGCTAAGAAAGGTGAGAAGGTTGCGCATGCTGTCGATGTGGAGGCTGTAGGTGATGGAGCGGCCGCTTCGTTCAGAGTCGATGAGTCCGGCTTGGCTCAGCTCTTTGAGGTGAAACGAGAGTGTTGGCTTGGGAATGCCGAGCTGTTTGGAGATATCTCCGGCGCAGAGGCCATCTGTGCCATAGTGGGCCAGCAGGCGGAATACTTCAAGGCGCGATGGTTGCGCTAACGCGGAAAGGGCGACAACGGCCTCGTTTAGTTTCATGAATGTGGAACTATCACGAGCTGTAGCAAAGGTCAAGTGACAGAATCTTCAACCTCTGACTCTTTTGACTCATACTTGCAGACGAAATTGGCGAAGGCTTCACCGGCATTGCCGTAGATGTTGTAGGCGGTATCGACACCGAGATCGTGAAGTTCTTGGATCTCATCTTCGTGGCTGGCGGTGGCGGAGAGGCAACCTTGATATCCGATGGATCGGATCAGTTTTGCGGCTTGTTTGTTTTCGTGCTGGTTCCTTGTGGTTAGCATGATGACTTGGATTTTATGATCCGTGGATTTCCGCTCCCAGAAATCGACATCGGTGGGGTCGCCTAAGATGATGTTCCAGCCTTGGTCGGAGTATTTTTTGACGACGTCGTGGTCGTTATCGACACCGAAGACTTTGTTTTCGCCGTAGCGCTCGGCCATGGCTTGGTAGGCTTTGGCTCCTATTTTTCCCATGCCGAAAATGAGGATTTCGGCATCGCCGGGGTTGAGAATTTCGTCGCCGGGGATACGTTGTTTTCTCTGATAACGCATCAGTTTCTCATGCCAGCGGCGATAGATCGCTTTTCCTCTAGCATTGATAGGGGCTGCGATGATGAATGACATCGACATGCTTAAGGCGATGATGATGAGCCAGTCGTTGGTGAGCCAGCCGGCTTTGGTGGCAACGCCAGCGATGATGAGGCCGAACTCACTGTAGTTGGCGAGTGCGAGAGAGGCGAGTAGGGCGGTGCGCACTCTGAGCTTAAATGCGATCAGGAGCCAGAAATACCCTAGAGTTTTCACCGGGATAAACAGGAGCAGTAATGCGGCCATGATGAAGTGATCTGCATTGGGTGAACCCGCTAAACCAATGCTGAGGAAAAAACTCACCAGCATGAGGTCTTTAAAGTTCATGAGGATTTTGGACATTTCCTTTGCCTTGGCAAAGGGCGCGAGAAGCATACCCAGGGCCAATGCTCCGAAGTCTCCCTTCACTCCGAGCGATTCAAAAAGATAGGCCCCGAGGAAGGCTAACATCATGCCGTAAAGGATGAGTAATTCTCCATGACCGCAGCGAATGGCGAGTCGGTTCAGAATGCGCCGAGCGGGGAAAAGAAGAAAAAGTAAAAGGGCCCATGGTGATGGCGGTTCGCCTTTTGACCATGCCATGAAAAGCACCGCAACAATGTCTTGGATGATGAGCATGCCGATCGCGATACGGGCGTGGAGCGAGGAGCTCTCGCCTTGTTCCTCCAGCACTTTAATGGCAAAGACGGTGCTGGAAAAACTCAGGGCAAAAGCAATCAGTAAGGCCGATGTGGTATCCATGCCAGCTAGCATGGTCAGGCCGGTAAAGGCGAGGAGGTTGATCCCGACGGTGATAATGCCGACGGTGAATAACATGTGCGCCGATGCGCTGGCCCAGACCTCAGGGGCGAGGAGGTCTTTGACCCGCAGCTTGAGACCGATGCTGAACAAGAGCAGCGTCACCCCGAGATCGGCGGTGATGCTGATGAATTCGCCAGCTTCATATCCATGGGCACCCAGCAGAAATCCTGCTGCGAGAAATCCAAGCAGGGGAGGTAGCTTCAACGCCTTGGCTCCTAGACCAAGAATGAAGGCGACTGAGATGGCGATGGCTTGGACCGTTTCCATGCTGGAGTTTTACTCGCTGGGTGCGAGTTGATCCTCTGGCTCGCTGGGTGGGGGTTTGACCGAGGTGCTGGGTCGGTTGTCTGCCTCTCCGGCCGGATTTGCGCTGCCGAGTGAAGATTCGGCGCCATCGGCGAGTTGGGCTTCGGTCGGGAGTTTTGTGTCGTCTGCGAGTATTCGCCAGTCGTCGGCTGGATTGGCAGAGGGTTGGGGAAGGGGGTTTTCTACCACGGGCGCTTTGACGGGCTCGGTAGGCTCTTCTTCCTCGGTAGGTATTGCGCAGGAGCTGAGAAGGCCGGAGAGTAAGCCGATGAAAAAGAGAGGAGTGAAAAATTTAAGCATGCTGAGGAATATGGTGTGGCTAGGTGAGGAATAGGGGTAAAGGGTAATGTGCGGGGTGACAATAAGGAAAGTGGATGATGAAACTCTTGAAATAGATTCCTTAGTGCTTGGAATTTTTAAGGCATTACGGTTTTCTGTGGCCCCAGAGGGATAAGTTATGGAGGAGAGCGATGAAATTAGGCATCAGGGGCGGACCTTCGCTCTTGAGCTGGTGCGGTCTGTTCCTCAGGGGTTTATCGAGACCTCGGGCACGACTTTTGCGATGTTTATCGCGATTCAGGTGTTTGATGTGCCGGTCTGGATGAAAATGGCCATTGCGGCGGCTGCTAGCGTTGGTTTGCTCTTGAGTTTGTTTACGGTGCAGGTGGTGAGGAGGCTGGGTTGTTCGGTGAATAGTGCCTCTGTTGTTGTCTGGTGCGCTGCGGCGGTTGGTTTTTCGATCGCGGCGATATCGGGTGATTCTGCGATGATTTATTTATCGGGGATTTGCACAGCGGCCATTTTTCTAGCCTTGGGGATTCCGCTGATGTCTCAAGTTTACCGTAAACATTACACCAATAAAAAACGAGGGCAGTTGTTTTCGGTGGCAGGGATGGTGCGGGCAATTGTCGCGGCCAGCGCCGGGATAGGGATCGGAACATGGTTGACGAGCAAGGGGGGTGATTTTCACCACTTGTTTTGGTTTTACAGCGGTTGTTGCCTTGTGATGGCGGCGTGTGTAATGGGGATGGCGCGGATTCGCTTGCGGCGCACCCAGCGGCTTCGGCTGTTTGATGCCTTTAGTCACGTGCGGGAAGATCGGGCCTTCCGGAAGTTGCTGATTTCTTGGATGTTGTTGGGGATGGGTAATTTGTTGGGCTTTGCCCTTTTTGTGGAATACATCACGAATCCTGCGTATGGGTTTTCTCTGGATGCGGCGCAGGCGGGCATGATTACCAGCACGATCCCGATGCTTGCTTTTATTCTCTGTGTAGTGCCTTGGGGGATGGTGTTTGACCGGATGCCGTTCTACCGCGTCCGGGTGCTAGTGAACGTGTTTTTCCTGAGCGGTATTTTGGTTTATTATCTAGGAGGGTCCTATACGGCGCTGTGCGTCGGCATTGCTCTGCACGGGATTGCCCGGGCTGGTGGAAATGTGATCTGGAGCTTGTGGGTTACTCGATTTGCCCAGGAGGATAAAGTGGGGGAATACATGAGCGTGCACAGCTGCCTGACGGGAGTGAGGGGAGTTCTTGCCCCGATTATAGCCTTTTCGGTCGCGGGCACTCTGGGGCCAGGGGTCGTGGCTTTGGCTGGAGGCGTGTTGGTGGTGATAGCCTCACTGATGCTCATTCCTGAGCTGCGTGCTGAGTGTAGGACCGATGGTTAATCGGTCGGCTGAATAATGCTGAGCAGCCCAAATGAACTCAAAGTAGAGGGCAGCAACGAGTATGCAGACATGGGCAGATTTCTTCGCTATAAACGTTTGTTGGGATTGTAATGGTCAGCTGCGAGTTCTTGGGTGATGCTGCGGCTGTAAGAATGAACGACCCCAATTTTCTCATGGAATTCGACGCAAAAATGATCTGGTTTATCGCAGGGCTTATGATGGTCTTGTTGGAATTTGCTGCCCCTGGAGTGGTGGTGGTCTTTTTTGGTGTCGGCGCTTGGATTGTCTCGCTGGCACTCTGGCTTGGACTCATTGATTCCTTGCCGGTGCAGTGTGTGGTTTTCGCTATTTCTTCTTTGCTTCTTCTTTTCCTGCTTCGCCGCTATGTCACTTCTTGGTTTGTTGGCAACACTCTGAATCAAGGGTGTAGCATCGATGAAGAATTTATCGGTAAAAAAGTCCCTGTCGTTCAAGCGATCGCTGGCGGTGATGATGGCGGAAAGGTGGAACTCAAAGGTGCCCAATGGACTGCCTATTGCGAAGTGCCTCTGGATGCTGGAAGCCATGCCATCATCGTTAAACGCGAAGGCATTCATTTCATTGTCGAACCCAGCAAATAACTCTAACTAAACTCCAAAACCCTCAATTAATAACCAAAAACCCAATTAATATTATGTTTCAAACTATTGTATCCATAGGACTTATCCTACTCGTTGTTATTGCCGTTGTAAAAACCGCAAAGATCGTCCCGCAGCGCAAAGCCTTTGTGGTGGAGCGGCTCGGAAAGTATAGCCGCACGCTCGGGGCTGGATTTCACTTCCTTATCCCCTTCATTGATCGGGTTGCTTATAAGCACACACTCAAGGAATCTGCCGTGGATGTGCCATCGCAGATGTGTATCACCAAGGATAACATCGCGATTGAAATCGATGGACTTCTTTACATGCAGGTTCTCGATGCCAAAAAAGCGAGTTATGGAATTGAAAATTACCTCTATGCCTCTAGCCAGCTCGCCCAGACGACCTTAAGATCGGAAATTGGTAAGCTAGAACTCGATAAAACTTTCGAAGAGCGCGATGCTATTAATGCGAACATCATCGAGGCCTTGGATAAAGCTACTGAGCCATGGGGGTTGAAGATCACCCGATACGAAATTGCCAACATCACGCCGCCACGATCGGTGCAAGATGCACTGGAGAAGCAGATGAGAGCCGAGCGCGAACGTCGTGCCCAGATTGCCCATTCCGAAGGTGAGCGCGAAGCTGCAATTAATATCGCTGAGGGACAAAAGCAGCAGGTGATTAAAGAGTCCGAAGCTGAGAAATTACGCCAGATCAACGAAGCGCAAGGTAAAGCCCAGGAAATCACCCTCTTGGCCGATGCCACCGCCGAGGGCCTACGCCGGATTTCCGAATCGCTGATTGCTCCCGGAGGGAAAGAAGCCATGAACCTGAAGATTGCCGAGCAGTATGTGAAGGAGTTTGGAAATATCGCCAAAGAATCCAACACCATGATCATCCCAAGCAACCTTTCTGATATTGGCGGCACGGTGGCCGGACTCAGTAAAATATTGTCTCAGGTGAAGTCGTAGATTTTCTCGGTATGTGTTCGTGGCGAGTAGTGGGGCATGACCTGCCCTGCTACTCGTTTTACGTTAAAGTGGGAGGGGGGCCGCTGCAGCGGGCCTATGAAAGGCCGCGGTGATCGCGAATGGCTGATGTGCTGGCATCGTGTTGGGGAATAGGCTCGACTCTTTCACTAGGCTCACATAATTTTCAGCTCGTGAGCGTAATAGAGACTACCCCAGATCAGACCTCAGACCTTGAGGTGAAAGATGCCCAGCTTATTTTTAATACTGTTTGGAATGATTTAGAGTTGGAACTGGGAAGAAGTAATCTTCGCTTTCCCAAAGAGCTCATTTTGCTTGGTGGCGCTCCAGGGGCGGGTAAAGGAACCAATACCGATTACATCCGCAAGGTGCGCGATATTGTGTCCGAGCCGATCGTGGTGAGTTCTTTGTTGGATACTCCGGAGATGAAGGCTCTCATTGCAGGTGGAAATATGGTGGGTGACCGCGAAGTTGTGGATATCCTGTTCCGCAAGATGCTGAATCCATCCTACCGTGAGGGGGCTGTTCTCGATGGTTTTCCGCGCACGCGCGTGCAGGTGGAGTGTATCAAGATGCTCTATGATGCCATGAATGAACTTCGCACTGAGTTCGCGAACACGAAATATGCCGTTAACTTCAAGCAGCCGATCTATCACATCATGATTCTGTTTGTTGATGAGGCAGAAAGTATCAACCGGCAGATGAGCCGTGGACGCAAAATGATGGCTCACAATGAAGAGGTGAAAAGAACAGGAAAGGGCGAGCTCTGGGAAGTGCGTTCCACGGATATTGATGAAGATCTAGCCCGTGGCCGCTACACACTTTTCAAAGAGAAGACGTATGACGCCCTACTTTCACTCAAGCAGTTTTTCCAATACCACTTGATTAATGCGCAGCCACCGTTGGATGTGGTGCAGGCTAATATTCTCAATGAGATGGATTATCAGAGTTCATTGGAGCTCGATCCCCGCACTTACGATGCCCTTCACGCTTTGCCATTGGCGAGTGAGATCACTTTCCACGCTCGCCGAGATTTAGTGTATCGACTTGATCGCTATGAGATTGGTAGTCCGGAGCTATTTCACAAAGTGATTGCTCTGATTGAAAATAAAATCATGCCAATTATCAAGCCGCATGCCATTTCCGGACGTGCTTTGGTGAACACGGAAGATGCTTTGTTAAGTGAGCCAATGGCATTATCCATGCTGATTGATATTTTATCAGAGCGTGGGTTTTTCGCCAGCGTGGATGAGCACCTCTTGGAAATCCCCGAGAATTTTGATCTGACCACGGGTAAAATCTACTGTCGTCACAAAAAGAACTATCGCATTAACATTCATTTCAAAGGATCTGAGATCCGGAGAGTGTAGAGATTTTCTGAGAAACTTTTAATAATACGGTCTCAGCATCAGGTAACAGATGGGGCCGGTGATGGCGACGTAGAGCCAGAGCGGGAAGACCCAGCGGGCCATCTTACGGTGGCGCGCGAAGTGGTTGGTGGCTCCTAACGAGAGCGTGATCAGGATGAATGGCAGGCTGATGGCCGCTAGGAGAATGTGGCTGGCAAGTAAGATAAGGTAGATAGTTCTGGCCGTGCCTTCACCTCCGTAGCGCACCTCTCCCTGGGTGCTGTGGTAGGTGACGTAGCTGATGAGAAAGAGGGCTGAGCAGCTCATCGCGGTGCCGATGGCGCGTTTGTGGAGTTTGATATTTTTCCCTTTGATAGCCACCACGGCTGTGATCAGGCTGATGGCCACCAGTGAGTTCAGAATGGCATGCAGCATGGGGAGAAATGAGAGATCGGTGTCGATCTCAATGTGGTATCGGCCCATCGCGCCTACGATGATAAAAATGACGATGCTCACCGCCCACGAGGTGCGGCTCAGCGTTTTGAGACGTTGTGGGTTTGGCTCGGCTAGAAGATAATCTTGCATGGTTTG
>Ga0256845_1000813_pt1 | contig 27191 bp, 24 predicted proteins | sample RiftiametaG_FD_189101 | JGI IMG/M metagenome (GOLD analysis project Ga0256845, IMG submission 189101) | Tube worm associated microbial communities from hydrothermal vent at the East Pacific Rise, Pacific Ocean - Riftia | ecosystem: Host-associated > Annelida > Integument > Unclassified ... | reverse complement strand
TTAGTGGTTACCACAAAATCTAAAGTTAAAAAATATAACAGAACATATTATACTCAAAAAGAACCTATTGACACAAAAATTCCATTAGTGGTTTTAATTGATGAAGGAAGCGCATCGGCAAGTGAAATTGTTTCGGGTTCATTACAGGATTTAGACCGCGCCGTAATTGTAGGCTCAAGGAGTTTTGGAAAAGGTTTAGTACAGCGCCCAAAACTATTAACCTATGGCACACAGGTGAAAATAACTATTTCAAGATATCACACGCCTTCTGGCAGATGCATACAGGCTTTAGATTATTGGAATAGAAATGACGAAGGTGAGGCGGTTCGTGTAAAACAAGAAAATTACAACGCTTTTAAAACTAAAAATGGTCGTGAAGTTTTTGATGGCGGTGGCGTGTTTCCTGATGAAAATTTTAGTGCTTCAAATAAATCATCAATTATTAATGCTATTGTAAACGATAACTTAATTTTTGATTTTGCTACCAATTATTATTTTAAGAATACCATAGAGAACATCAATGATTTTCAACTGACTTCAACTGACTTTTCAAATTTTAAAAGCTACTTAAAAAACAATAATTTTTCTTTTGAAACAAAAACAGAAAAAATGCTTTTAAAAGCACTTGAAGCCGCTAAAGAAGAACAATTAGATGATGATATTGAAGCTGATTACAATAAATTAATATCTAATTTAAAGGTTTCAAAAAACAATGCGATTGATGAAAATAAAGACTACCTATTAGAGCTTTTAACCGAAGAGATTGTAAAGCGTTATGCTTACCGTGAGGGTTTGTATGATTACTATAAAATACATGATGCTAAAATTAAAAAAGCAACCGAAATTCTTGGAAACCCTTCATCTTATCTAGATTATTTGAAGTAACATCAGTTGTTTTTCTGTAAAATTTTTAAAAAGAGTATATTTATGCCCATATTCAAAACCCCAAGTAATGAATACATTATTTAAACTTATATTAATACTATTTTGCTGTAATTTTGCTTTTTCTCAAAACGAACTTACTCACGACGTTTATTTTAATACTGATAAATACGAAGTTCCGCCTACTGAAGAAAACCGATTACTTCTTTTTATTTCTACTTTAACTGATGTCGATATTGAATCTATTTCAATTTATGGTTTCTGTGACGATATTGGGGCCGACGAATACAACTTAACGCTTTCACAACAACGAGCCGACGGAATAAAAGCTATTTTTTCTAGCAACGAAATAAGTGAATATTTAATTACAAATGTTGATGGAAAAGGAGAGGTTTTATTAAAAATTGTAAACGAAAAAAACGTATTAAAAATTAGAGGCTTAAATAGAAAAGTAGAAATTATAGTAAAGCCTAAACCTGTACCACCTAAAAAAGTAGAAAAACCAATAGTAAAGGTTATTAAAAGAAAAGGTGTTGCAGAACAAATAAGAGGCGATGTAAAAGTTGGTGATAAAATCATTTTTAAAAATATTTTGTTTAAAACAGGCTATAGTACAGTTACAACAGAATCTAAAAAAATATTAGAACACATCGCAAAAGCTTTAGTGGAACGAGAAGATATGTATTTTACTATTCGTGGTCATGTGTGCTGCACTCAATTAACTCGTGATGCTATTGATAAAAAAACCAAAAAGCGTAACCTCTCTGAAGCGCGTGCAAAATATGTTTACAATTATTTTATAAAAAAGGGTGTTGATAAAAAGAGAATGCGTTTTGTAGGCTTACGTAGAAACTTTCCTTTGGGCGGAGATCCGAAATACGATAGACGTGTTGAAATTTTAATTACCTATGTGAGTAATTAAACTGTATATTTAACAAAACTTGTTTTTACTTGCATATTAAACCCTTTTTATTCTTCTGTTTTTTAACACTGATAAATATTGTTGGTGAAGCACAAAATACGTTTATTCCTGATGATAATTTTGAACAAGCTTTAATTGATTTAGGCTTTGACGCTGGTGCTTTAGATGATTTTGTACCAACAGCAAATATTAATACCATTACTAATTTAGATGTATCGTTACACAATATTTCAGACTTAACTGGTATTGAGGGTTTTACTGCGTTAGAGGCTCTTAATTGTGGAGGAAATCAGCTTACAACTTTAAATGTTTCACAAAATACGGCTTTAACTGAATTGTTTTGTGATAATAATATGTTGTCTGTTTTAGATGTAACACAAAACCCTGATTTGAAAATTTTTTGGTGTTATTTTAATCAATTATCAAGCTTAAATGTATTACAAAACCCTAATTTAATTTCATTGGTTTGTGGTGATAATCAGCTTAATAATTTAGATGTATCGCAGAACCTTAATTTAAATGTTTTAGCTTGTGAAAACAATCAACTTTCGGCTTTAAATGTTTCAAACAATTCAACACTAAATAGACTTCAATGTGGTGATAATACAATATCAATTCTTGATGTTTCACAAAATACAAATCTTACATATTTAGCTTGCGAAAACAACTTATTAATTTCAGAATTATCTCTAGAAAATAATTCTTTATTAACTCATTTATATTGTCAATTTAATATTATTAAAGTATTGGACCTTTCTAAAAATACTGCTTTAATCGCTTTAAATTATGGTCATAATAATTCATGTCTTTTAAATTTAAAAAATGGTAACAATAACAATATTATTGAAATGGATTTTGATTTTAATATAAATTTAAACTGTGTTGTGGTTGATAGCCCGTTAGGCAATCATACTAATTGGTTACCGAACTCTTTTAGTGGTTATATATCTTCTGAAAACCAATGTAATAACTTAGTAAATATTGATGTATTAAGCGATGTTATAACTTCAAGTTATTATACTTTACCAGGCCTAACTTTTGGTAAATATTTTACTTCACCCAGCGGAAATGGAACATCATTATTTGCTGGAGAAAACATTACAAGCTCACAAACTATTTATATTTATAATGAAACCGTTTGTAACACAAACGAATCTAGTTTTACAGTTACCGTTATAGATGATGTTGATTATTTTATTCCTAAATATTTCACACCAAATAATGATGGTAGTCATGATGTTTGGCAAGTAATAGATTTTACAAACTCAGTACAAAATATTAGGGTTTTTGATGCTTACGGAAAGCTTTTAAAATCGTTACAACCATCTCAAAGCTGGAATGGTATTTATCGTAGAAAACTTATGAAAACCGATGATTATTGGTATGTAATTACATTAAATACTGGAGAGGCTTTAAAAGGACACTTTACTTTAAAGCGATAGCTATTCTTTAATCATTGCTATATGCGGAATATCATCTTCAAGATATTCCTCGCCTATTTCTTTAAACTCTAAATTATTGTAGAATTTTTTTAAATATACTTGAGCTGAAATTTTTATAATATTGGTTTTATAATGTGTTTTAATAGCTTTAATAGAAGCTGTCATAATATCATATCCGTATTTGAACTGACGTTCATTTTTAGCAACCACAACTCTACCAATACTGGCCTCATTAAAATAATCTCCTGGTTTAAAAATACGTGTATACGCTACTAGTTTTTCGTTTTTATAACCTAAAACATGTAATGCTTTTTGGTCTTTTCTGTCAACATCTTGATACACACAATCCTGTTCAACTACAAAAACTTCGCTTCGTAATTGTAGTAAATCATACAATTTATGTATTGTTAATTCTGAAAAAGGTTTAACTATTATTCTCATTATTTAATCTTGAACAATCACATCTTTAGTATCACATTTATCAAATTCTGGTTGAATATTAACATGATTTATTTCAAATTTATGATACAATAATTCTTCAATTTTCACTAAAACATCATCAAATTTAGAAAGTAAAATATCATTATGAAAATCAATATGTGCTTCAAAATGAATTTCTTCTTCATTTAATTGCCATATATGTATATGATGGACATTTTTTATTTCTTCTATTTTTTGTACTTCTTTTATAATATCATTTACAGGGATATTATCTGGTGTAAACAACATAAGTACTTTAAATGAGTCTTTTAATAAATCATAACCAACCCAAATTAAATATAAAGCTATCATTAAAGTTAGTAAACTATCTACCCAGAAAACTTGATAAAACTTCATTAATAAACCACCAACTAAAACAGCAACACTAGCCAACATATCTGTTAATAAATGTAAATATGCAGAACGTATATTTATATTTTTATCGGCATCTTTTTTTAATAATAATACACTAAGTCCGTTAGCGATAATACCTAATAAAGACAACCATATTACAAGATTCGATTCTATTTCTTGTGGGTCTTGAAAACGTTTTACAGCTTCAATAATTAAAAGAACAGCAACAATAATTAATGTAGATGAATTTATAAATGCAGCTAATATTTCGGCACGTTTATAACCAAATGTTTTATGTAACGATGCTGATTTTTTAGATAATATATTAGCTATATAACTTACAATAAGTGATAAAACATCGGTAAAATTATGAAGCGCATCACTTAATAAAGATAAACTTCCTGAGAGTAAGCCACCAATTACTTGAGCAACTGTAATTAAAATATTTAAAAAAATAGATATAAAAAGGTTACGCCCTTTTAATTCAGTATGTGCATGAGAATGTGAATGATCCATTTAACAAGATAATGGAATTTTATCTATTCTAGTTTTATGTCTTCCACCTTCAAATTCTGTATTTAAAAATTCTTCAACCATTTCTATTGCTTGATGAATAGCGGTAAAACGCGCTGGAATACATAAAATATTTGCATCATTGTGTGCTCTTATTAATGTTACAATTTCTTTATTCCAACATAATCCTGCGCGTACTTTTTGATGTTTATTTGCTGTCATTGCTACACCATTTGCACTTCCGCAAATTAATATTCCAAAATCAGCTTTATTATTTTCAATATCTTCAGCAACAGGATGTACAAAATCTGCATAATCTACACTATTATTATTATCTGTTCCATAATTAGTAACTGTATATCCTTTTGCTTCTAAAACTTTTTTTATTGCAAATTTATAATCAGTTCCTGCGTGATCATTTCCAATTGAAATTTTCATAATTTTATACATTATTATATACTTATACAAATGTACTAATTATAAAAATGTGTATTACTATATTAATTACTTGTTAATAAGTGTTTATTATTATTTATAAATAAAATATTGTTAATTCATTTATTTTTCCAATCAAAAATCAGTTATAAATAACCAAATAAATAAAGGCTTTTTTTTAGCAATGTTATCAATATTAAAATCAATAGATATAAACATAAAATATAAAATAGTTATAAGCTAAAGGTTGTTAGTTTTAGTTATTAACAGTTGTTAATATAAAATATAAACCACTTAATAATGAAGAATTTAAAATAAATTAGAGTGTTAATTATATATTAATAAAAAGTAAAAATATTGTAAACAAAATAAAATACAAAAAAGTTATACTAACTATTAACACACTATAATAACCATCATTTATTTATTTAAAATTTAAAAGAAAATAATTATATTATATATAATGTGAATAACTTTGATTTTCAAAAATTTAACCTTAAGAAAATACTGTTAAATAATTTAAACGTAGCTTTGTAAAAAATAAATAGCAACTCTTCTCTAATAATAACGCTATTTAATAACACTATTTCCAGTATCTTAGGAAATGAAAATGATTACAAAATTTAAATGACAAGAAAGAAAAAAAGGAAACCTTCACATAATAAGATTTCCAACCTTACAAATACAATCTTAAGTATATTAAAAAAAGAAAGAAACCAAGTATTTAACTATAAGCAAATTTCTGCAAAACTAGGCGTAAATGATGCTAGTAGTAGAAATCAAATTATAAAAAAACTTCAGCAATTAAAAGCAAAACAAGAGATTGAAGAAGTAGAACGTGGTAAATTTAAAGCTATTGTTAATACTGAATATTATATAGGAAAATTAGATTTAGCCTCAAAAGGTAATGGTTATATAATATGTGATGAATTTGAAGATGATGTATTTATAGCATCAAATAATATAAATAAAGCCTTAAATGGCGATGAAGTAGAATTTTATGTTTACAAACGTCGTCATAGAGGTAAAATGGAAGGTGAAATTACACAAGTTATAAAGCGTGAAAGAAGCGAATATGTAGGTGTTATTCAAATACATGAAAGATATGCGTTTGTTATAGTAGATAGTAATAAAATGTACAAAGATATTTTTGTGCCAATTAATAAAACGTTTAAAGCTGAAGACGGCGATAAAGTTTTAGTTAAATTAGAAGATTGGCCAGAAAGAGCAGATTCACCAAACGGAAAAGTAATACAAGTATTAGGTAAACCAGGAGAACATAATACAGAGATTCATGCTATTTTAGCAGAATATGGTTTACCAAATGAATTTTCTCACGAAGTTGAAGAATTTGCTAATAAATTAGATACTTCAATTACAGAAAAAGAAATTGCAAAACGCCGTGATATGCGTAAAGATTTAACCTTTACCATAGATCCAAAAGATGCAAAAGATTTTGATGATGCATTATCTTTTAAAGTATTAGATAATGGATTATACGAAATAGGAATTCATATTGCCGATGTATCACATTATTTACAAGAAGGAACCGTTTTAGATGATGAAGCTTACGAGCGCGCAACATCGGTTTATTTAGTAGATCGCGTAGTACCAATGCTTCCAGAAGTATTATCAAATAAAGCATGTTCATTAAGACCACATGAAGAAAAACTAACATTTTCGGCAGTGTTTCAAATGAATGATAAATGTGAAATAAAAAACGAATGGTTTGGTAGAACAGTAACTTATTCAGACGCACGTTTTACTTACGAAGAAGCACAATCTGTTATAGAAACTAAATCAAACGAAATTCCTGCAGTAATATCATTAACAGGAAAAACATATAAAACAAATCAAAATATTGCCGATGCAATTTTAAAAATGGATGAATTAGCTAAAATTATGCGTAGAAAACGTATGAGTTCTGGAGCTATTTCATTCGATAAAGTAGAGGTGAAATTTAATTTAGATAAAGATGCAAACCCAGTAGGGGTATTTTTTAAAACAAGTAAAGATGCTAATAAATTAATTGAAGAATTTATGTTGTTAGCTAACCGTAAAGTATCAGAATTTATTGGAAAACAATCACCTAAAAAAACGTTTGTATATCGTGTACATGATGAACCAGACGAAAGTAAACTTGCTTCTTTACAAAATGTAGTAAGTCGTTTTGGATATAAATTAAATTTTAAAGACCGAAAAAGCGTATCAGCTTCTTTAAATAATTTACTTAAAGATGTAAATGGTAAAAAAGAGCAAAATCTAGTAGACACACTTACTATAAGAACAATGAGTAAAGCTGAATATACCACAAAAAATATTGGTCATTATGGTTTAGCTTTCGATTATTATAGTCATTTCACATCACCAATTCGTAGGTATCCAGATGTGATGGCACACCGATTATTACAATTGTATTTAGATGGCGGAAAATCTGCAAACGAAGACGTTTATGAAGATAAATGTAATCATTCTAGCGCTATGGAAAATCTTGCAACTAAAGCAGAAAGAGATTCAATAAAATATATGCAGATACGTTTTATGGAAGACCATAAAAACGAAGAATTTGTTGGTGTAATTTCCGGTGTAACCGATTGGGGTATTTATGTAGAAATTATTTCAAATAAATGCGAAGGCATGGTAAGTGTTCGTAACATGAAAGACGATCATTATGCGTTCGATCAAGACCAATATGCTATGGTTGGTAGAAATAATAAAATAATGTATCAACTAGGAGATGAGGTAATTGTAAAAGTTAAGAATACAGATTTAGTTAAGAAACATCTTGATTTTAATTTAATAGGAAAACCAGAAAACTAACATATTTTTGGCGTTACCACAAGGGTCAGGCTTTCCGCTATATCTTTTTAAAATGTTATTTTAAGCACGAAGGACGTAACAATCTGTTAATTTTCACTTTAAAAATAATAGATAGTTTATCCTGTTTTAAAAAGGATGCCGCATCAATCCTTAACGCAAATTGTAACAATATTTAAAATAAATATACTAATAATATAAATTATAAATTTATGATATTAACAACAACAAATACAATAGATAGTCATCCAATTCAAGACTATTTAGGTATAGTTACAGGAGTTTCTGCAAAAATGAGAAAAACTTCTTTCTCATTTAATATGGAAAAATTTTATGCAACAATAGAAACAACTATAAACGAAATAAAAGAAGAAGCCTTTCAAAAACTTCAAGAAAATGCAATAAAATTAAAAGCAAATGCGGTTGTAGGTATAAAATTAGACTTAGAATTATACAATACAACTCAAGTGATATTAGTCTCAATAACAGGAACAGCTGTTAAAATTGTCTAAAAATAAATTTTCTTATTAAAAAAGGGAATAATTATTGATAACTTTACTTTAAAAATAAAACTCCTCAATATTTAAAAAATGAAAATCAAATTATCAATCTTAGTAATTTTAATATCTACACTAACAATAGCACAAAACCCAATAGAAAAAACAATTGGAGAATTTAGCGAACTAAAAGTTTACGATTTAATAAATGTTGAATTAGTAAAATCTAATGAAAACAAAGTTATTATAACTGGAAAAAACAGCAATGACGTGCTTATAAACAACAAAAATGGTAAGCTAAAAATTAAAATGAATTTAGAAGAAGCTTTTGACGGAAACGAAACAAAAGTGATTTTACATTATACATCTGTTGATGTTATTGATGTTAATGAAGGCGCAAATGTACACTCTAAAGATAAAATTAAACAGTTTGAAATAGATTTAAAAGCGCAAGAAGGCGGAAAGATAGACGTAGAACTAGATGTTTCTTTTGCTAATATAAAATCGATTACAGGTGGAATTGTGAAAACAAAAGGACATGCTAAAAATCAAGATATTTCTCTATCAACAGGTGGAATTTATGAAGGTGAAGATTTAAAAACCGCTAAAACAGAAGTTAAAATTAAAGCAGCTGGAGAAGCTTATGTAAATGCATCAGATTTAGTTGATATTAAAATTAGAGCAGGAGGCGATGTATTTATTTACGGAAACCCAGAAAAAGTAAATGAAAGTAGAGTTTTTGGAGGTCGTGTTAAGCGAATGAATTAAAAATATAAGTAAATAACCCTTGGGTTAGTTCCTGGGGTATTAAGAATAATGTTTTTTCATATTTCAACGCAAGTTGGGGTAATTAAACCCATAGTATGGGAATAAAGAATTTAAAACCCGTTGCTTGCAACGGGTTTTCTTTTTAAAATATTTCTTTTCTTTGTGTAAAGCCAATAGTATTTATGTTTGATAATGTTTTAGCGGGTATTCCTTTCGGAATTATATTAGCCTTTACAATAGGACCAGTATTTTTTGTGCTTTTAGAAACCAGCGCTACAAAAGGGTTTAAAAGCGCTTTAATTTTTGATTGTGGTGTTATGCTTGCCGATGTTTTATTTATATTTATAGCGTTTTATAGTACAAATAAGTTATTAGAAAAAGTTAAAGACGACCCTAGTTTTTTAATTTTTGGAGGCGCATTATTAGCTGTCTATGGTTTTATTTCATTTATAAAAACATCTAAATCTTTTAGAGAAATAGTTAAAGAATACCACAAAGTAGAACTTCAAAAAAACTATGGGAAGTTATTTTTAAAAGGGTTCTTACTTAACTTTATAAACATAGGAGTATTATTAGGTTGGTTGGGTTTTATAGTAATAGGAAATTCTATAACAAGATCAGAGCAAGGATTAATTGTATTTTTAAGCACCATTTTAATAATATATTTTTTAGTAGATCTTATAAAAATAGTAGTTGCTAAAAAACTAAAAAACAAATTAACACCACGACTCATTTTTAAAACAAAGAAGATTATTTCTTTAGTAATCCTTGGTTTTGGAGTGTTGCTTTTGGTTCAGGGATTTTTCCCAGACGAAAAGAAACTTATCAAAGAAAAATTAGAAAAAATGAGGATTATAAAAGAAAAGCCCTCAGAATAAACAGAGAGCTTTTTTTGGAGGCGTCGAGCGGATTCGAACCGCTGTAGAAGGTTTTGCAGACCTCTGCCTAGCCACTCGGCCACAACGCCATTATTTTTTTATTCACGCAAATGTAAAAAAATTTAGCAATTAACACCTGTTAAAATCATTTTTTACGTCTATCGGTCATTTTAATCGTTACGCTTTCAACATCACCACCAATTGGCGGGTTTAATTTACTCACCCAAACAGTTGCTTTTTTTATTAGTTTGTCTTCGTTAAAAACACGATTTAAAATACGCTTACAGACGGTTTCTAATAAATAGGAAGGAATTTGCATTTCTTCTTTTATTAGTCTATTTAAAAACACATAATCAACAGTATCAACTAATTTATCTGTTTTTGAAGATGTTTGTAAATCGGCGTTTACCTTTAAAGAAACACTATAATCACTACCTATTTTTGTTTCTTCTTTTAAACAACCGTGATGTGCAAAAACACGAATGTTTTCAACTTTTATAATTCCCATTGTATGCGATTTTAAGTCATCAAAATTACCTAATTTTGTACAATATTTTGTTTAATGTTGTTAGTTTCTAATAGCTAATAAATTATCGTAATAGATTTTTATGTCTGAAGAAGTAAAATCACTCAATTTTATTGAGCACATAATAGAAGAAGATTTGGTAAACGGAATGTCAAACAAAAATCTTCGTTTTCGTTTTCCACCAGAACCAAATGGGTATTTACACATTGGTCACACTAAAGCAATTGGTATTAGTTTTGGTTTGGGAGAACGCTATAATGCACCCGTAAATCTTCGTTTTGATGATACAAATCCAGCAAAAGAAGAACAGGAGTATGTAGATGCGATTAAGAAAGATATTTCTTGGTTGGGCTATAATTGGGCAAAAGAATGTTATTCTTCAGATTATTTTCAAAAATTATATGATTGGACCATTCTGTTAATTAAAAACGGAAAAGCTTATGTCGATTCACAAACAAGTGAAGCTATGGCAATTCAAAAAGGAACACCGACACAAGTTGGAACAAATAGCCCCTTTAGAGATAGAAGTGTAGAAGAAAACCTAGATTTATTCAAAAGAATGAAGGCGGGCGAATTTGAAGAAGGCGAACATATATTGCGTGCAAAAATAGATATGGAAGACCCAAACATGTTAATGCGCGATCCAATAATTTATCGTGTTTTAAAGAAAACTCATCACAGAACAGGAAATGATTGGTGTATATATCCAATGTACGACTGGACACACGGTGAAAGCGATTATATTGAACAAATATCACACTCATTATGCTCTTTAGAATTTAAACCCCACAGAAAGCTTTATAATTGGTTTAAGGAGGAGGTTTATAAATATAGTTCAGAAGAATTACCATTACAACCAAAACAACGTGAGTTTGCTCGTTTAAACTTAAGTTATACTATAATGAGTAAACGTAAGTTATTGACGCTTGTAGAAGAAGGTGTAGTTACGGGTTGGGACGACCCACGCATGCCAACAATATCTGGTTTGCGCCGACGAGGCTATACACCAACGTCAATTCGACAATTTATAGAAAAAGTAGGTGTTGCAAAACGTGAAAATGTTATTGATGTTGCTTTATTGGAGTTTTGTATTAGAGAAGATTTGAATAAAATCGCGCCACGAGTTATGGCGGTTTTAAACCCAGTTAAAGTAGTAATCACTAATTATCCAGAAGATAAGGAAGAATGGTTTGAAGCAGAAAACAATCAAGAAGATGAAAACGCAGGTTTTAGAAAAGTACCATTTTCAAAATATATATATATTGAAAAAGAAGATTTTAAAGAAGAAGCTAGTAATAAGTTTTTTAGATTAAAACTAGGCGGCGAAGTGCGCCTTAAAAATGCATATATTATTAAAGCGGAAAGTGTTTTAAAAGATGAAAAAGGGAATATTATAGAAATTCATTGTACATATTCTGAAGATACTTCAAAAAGAGTAAAAGGAACATTGCATTGGGTTTCTATAAAACACGCTATTAAAGCAGAAGTTAGAGAATATGATCGATTATTTAAAGATGAGGCACCAGATAGCCATCAAGATAAAACCTTTATGGATTTTATAAATCCAGATTCTTTAAAAAGTATTACTGCTTTTGTAGAACCAGGTTTAAAAGACGTAAATAAAGGAGATAGGTTTCAATTTCAACGTTTAGGATATTTTAATGTTGATGACGATTCAACACCAGATAAATTAGTATTTAATAAAACGGTTGGTTTACGCGATACTTGGGAAAAACAAAAGCCTAAAGAAAACAATAATCAAACCAGTGCTGAGCATGGCCGAAGTAATTCCCAACAACAAAACCAATCACAAAGAAAACCAATAGATGTGATTAAGCAGTTCGGTAAAAAATACACCAATTTACCAGAAGAAAAGCGAACTAAAATAAGGGCAGAAATTCAAGAATTAGCACAAAAAGTAAGCTATGAAGATTTACAACCTTTGTTTGGAACAGCTGTAAAAAAAGCAGGAACACGTATTGCTGCCATGTTAATTTTAGGTGTGTTACTTAAAAAAGGACAAGCTAAAAATGAGGATATTAATAACTTTATTGAAAAAGCTTTAGAGGACAAAAATGAGCTATTGGTAACAGAAGCTAAAGCGCTATAATTTTCCTTTTTGATTTCGAAAATGTTAAATACAAACCTTGAAATTAATAGTTCAAGGTTTTTTTTGTACATTTAAAACACCAACTAAAATATAATATTATGGAACTTAATTTTATTGCAATTATTGTAGCGGCTTTAGTGCCACTAGTTTTGGGGTTTATTTGGTATAACCCAAAATTTTTAGGAACAGTATGGATGCGAGAGTCTGGAATGACAGAAGAAAAAATGAAAGGCGGTAATATGGCTGTGATTTTTGGAGTTTCTTTATTGTTATCTATTTTACTTGCTTTTTTTACTCAATTTTTAGTAATACACCAAATGGGTGCTTTAGGTATGGTGGGCGGAGACCCAACAATAGCTCTACCTTCTTATGATGCTTTTATGGGTGATTATGGAAATGCTTTTAGAACGTTTAAACATGGTGCTTTACATGGTTTAATAGCTGGAATATTTTTTGTGTTTCCTGTTATGGCTATAAATGGTATGTTTGAAAGAAAAAGCTGGAAACTCACATTTATTAATACAGGATATTGGACCGTTTGTTTAATAATTATGGGAGGAATTGTTTGCGGATGGCAATAATATTTTTGTGATTTTTTAACATAAATAAAGACTGAGGTGTTTAACTTCGGTCTTTTTTCTTTTAATATTGATAGACTATAAAATATACAATACCGTTGATAAGCTTCCTAGCTCTTGGGATGAGCTTTCACATCAAGATGTGTTTCTAAAAACACCTTTTTTAAAAGGATTAGAAAATGCTTCACCAGGTAATATTTCGTCTTATTATTTAGGTGTTTTTAAAAATGAAAAACTTATTGGAATTGCTATTATACAACGCGTACAAATGTATGTTGATGATGTTTTTCGAAACAAAAAAACCTTATGTATAAAACAAATAGCTAAAGAACTTATTTCTAAAATAATAAAAGGAAACGCGTTAGTTGTTGGTAATTTAATGCATACAGGACAACATGGGTTGTTTTTTTTAGAAGACGAAATCTCTCAAACAGAATACTTAAATACGGTTTATAAAGCCATTGAAGATTTAACAGCAATCATAAAAAAAGAATTTAAAAAGAACGTTAGAATAATTACGTTTAAAGATTATTTTGAAGATGATAAATTACACAATAATCAGCAGTTTTTTAAAACGAACAACTTATATAAAGCACAAGTACAACCAAATATGATGTTTTCAGTTTTAGACGATTGGAACACATCAGAAGACTATATTGCTTCATTTAATAAAAAATACCGAAGACGCTATAAAACGGCAAGAAAAAAATGCGCAAAGCTTATTTGTAAAGAGTTGGATATAGCCTTTTTAAAAGAGAACGAAAACACTATTTTTAAGCTTTACGAAACAGTTTCAGATAACGCTAAAGTAAATTCATTTAAGCTTCCTAAAAACCATTTTTACAGTTTAAAAATGGGCCTTAAAGAGAATTTTAAAGTGTTTGGTTATTTTTTAGATAATGAATTGGTTGGTTTTTATTCCTTAATATTGAATGGTAAAGTTTTAGAAACCTATTTTTTAGGTTATAATAAAGAGGTTCAACATCAACACCAAATGTATTTAAACATGCTATTTAATATGGCTTTTTTTGGTATTGAAAATAATTTTAAAACCATAGTTTATGCTAGAACAGCTATGGAAATTAAAAGTTCTATAGGGGCAAAACCCCACACAATGCACATTTATTTAAAACATACCAATAATTTTATAGCGAATACGACAATGAAATGTATTGTAAAATACATGAACCCTATAAAAAAATGGGAAGAAAGACACCCGTTTAAAACATAAAAAAAACCTCAAACAGATAATGTTGAGGTTTTAATTGAAAAGAATTCTCCGAGGCTCTGTTCGGGGTTTCTATTGAAATTGTCATTCCCATGAAAACGGGAATCTAAATAATAATAAGATATTATTTATTTCCGCCTTCTTTCTTTTTTTTGTTTTGCTCTTTCATGGCCTCTCCAATTTGATTGCTAGCTGTAAAACTTGCCACCATATCGTTTAGCATATTACTTCCTGCCTGTGGAGAATTTGGTAATAATATTAAATTACTATTTGTATTATGCCCAATAGATTGTAACGTATCGTAATGTTGTGTTACAATAATTAATGCAGATGCTTCTTGCGAGTTAATACCAACACTGTTTAATACCTCTACAGATTCTTCTAAACCACGAGCAATTTCACGACGCTGATCTGCAATACCTTGACCCTGTAAACGCTTGCTTTCTGCTTCTGCTTTTGCGCGTTCTACGATTAAAATACGCTGTGCATCACCTTCAAATTGAGCAGCTACTTTTTCACGTTCAGAGGCATTAATTCTATTCATTGCTTCTTTAACTTGAGCATCAGGGTCAATATCGGTTACTAAGGTTTTAATAATATCGTAACCATATTCCATCATCGCCACGTTAAGTTCTTTTTTTACAGCAATTGCAACATCATCTTTTCTTACAAAAACATCATCTAATTTCATTTTAGGCACTTCGGCTCTTACAACGTCAAACACATAACTTGTAATTTGGTCATGTGGATAATCTAGTTTATAAAATGCATCGTACACTTTGTCGCGTATTACTTTGTATTGTACAGAAACTTTTAAACGAACAAACACATCATCTAGTGTTTTGGTTTCAATAATAACATCTAGCTGTTGAATTTTTAAACTTAATCGACCAGAAATCCTATCAACTAAAGGAATTTTCATTTGTAAACCAGAATGTCGAATATTTTGAAATTTCCCAAAGCGCTCAATAATAACTGCGGTTTGTTGTTTTACAATGAAGAATGCAGAGATTAGAACAATTAATATGAATAGAATAATAGGTATAAGAGTGAGGTTCATAATGTTTTTTATTAAAAATGATTAGAAAAATTAAGATACAAAATTTATCTTATATTTGACCGCTTATAATCTAAATAATGAAATATAATCGATTTATCTTATTAGTAGCAATTTGCATGTGTTTTGTTACAAAATCTTTCTCACAAAAAGGAAATTATCGAATTTCTAATGGGTTTAGCATTGGCGGTGGTGTTACAAACTTTAACATTATAACCGATAATTTTATTACCAAAGAAGGTAACGGTTTTGCTGGTGGTTTTGCAGCCACGGTTGATATTCCTCATAGATGGTATAATGTAAGTTTTGGTATGCAACTTTCCGAAAGCTCAATTAGTATTTCAGGAAGGCTAGATAACTCAATTGCTTCTGAAGAATTTATTGATTATAAAATGTTTGCCGCTCAGGTTGCTTTAATGGCACACATAAAAATTATTGAAACTTATTTTACGCTTGATGTTGGCCCAATGCTACAATACAACGGTAAGTTAGAACTGAAAGACCAAACAAAAGAAGTTTATTTTATAAATAATTATAGCAATTTATCTGCGTTAGATATTACGAACATATCTCAGTTTAACCTTAATGGAGCTATTGGTGTAACTGCCGGTATTAAGTTTTTAAAACTAAAAGCGCAATATGTTTACGGGTTTACTAATATTTTAAAGAAATTAGAAAACGAAGATTTAGATACAACAGGTGGTGATTCGCGTTTTAAAGGCAACCAAACCATGTTGATTTTAGGTGCTTCAATTACGTTTTAACTATTTTCCTTCGAAGGCAGGAATCCCACCCTATAAGCTTTACAAAGTAGAAATAATTTTCTCAATACGCTTAACCGTTTCCACTTTCCCAATCATAAACATAATATCAAACACATCTGGACCTTGTAACGCACCAACTAATGCTAAACGTAGAGGCATCATCACTTTTCCGAAACCAATTTCCTTATTAGTTATCCAGCTTTTAATTGTTGTTTGAAGGTTTTTAACCGTAACATCTTCAATTGTATTTATAATTGAAATTAATTCCTGCATTAAGCCTTTTGTATCTTCTTTTAAAGCCTTTTTTGATGCTTTTTCATCATAGTTTTTTGGTGCAGTGAAAAAGAAAGAACATAAACCCCAGAAATCACCAATAAAAGTGGCGCGTTCTTTTACCAACCCAATAACCAATGAAATGTAATCGACATCAATTTCTGCTAACGCATCGTGTTGAGATTGAAAAGCTTTTGCTAAATCATCGTTATTTTGTTCTTGCATGTAATGATGATTGAACCATTTTATTTTATCAGGGTCGAAACGCGCTCCAGATTTATTTACTTTATCTAAATCGAAAGCTTCAATTAATTCATTCAAATTGAAAATTTCTTGTTCTGTTCCTGGATTCCAACCTAAAAACGCTAAAAAGTTAATCATAGCATTAGGGAAATATCCATCTTCTTTATAGCCTCTAGAAACATCTTGTGTTTTAGGGTCTTCCCATTGTAGTGGAAACACAGGAAAGCCTAATTTATCACCATCACGCTTACTTAATTTGCCTTTTCCTGTTGGTTTTAAAATTAAAGGCAAATGTGCAAATTCGGGTGCTTTCCAGCCAAAGGCATTATATAATAATTGATGTAATGCTAAAGACGGCAACCATTCTTCTCCACGAATAACATGTGTAATTTCCATTAAATGGTCGTCAACAATATTTGCTAAATGATAGGTTGGCATACCATCACTTTTAAATAAAACTTTATCGTCTAAAATATTGGTGTCAATTTTCATATCGCCACGAATATTATCTTTTAAATGTAGTGTTTCATCTTGAGGCGATTTAAATCGAATGACATAATTTTCTCCAGCATTTAATTTCGCTTTTACTTCTTCCGCGGAAAGCGATAAAGAATTACTTAATTTTAATCTGTTATGCCAATTATAGATAAACGTTTTTCCTTTTGCTTCGTGATCTTTTCTATGAAAATCTAATTTTTTGGCAGTATCGAAAGCATAATACGCATTTCCAGAAGTAATTAAATCGTCTGCATATTGTTTGTATAAATGTTTACGCTCGCTTTGTCTGTAAGGTCCAAACTTTTCGTTTTTCCCTGGGCCTTCGTCAAAAGGAATATGACACCAATTTAAAGTATCAACTATATAATTTTCAGCACCTTCAACATAGCGATTTTGGTCGGTATCTTCAATACGAAGCACAAAAGTTCCGTTATGTTTTTTAGCAAATAAATAGTTGAATAAAGCCGTACGAACACCTCCAATATGTAAAGGTCCTGTTGGACTTGGCGCAAAACGCACTCTTACTTTTTTAGACATTTAATTAAATTTAAGAGTGCAAAGATAAAATGATATTTATGAAAAGGAATAGTTATGTTAAAATCATTTCACGAGGCACGCGTTTATTCATAATTTTAAACCATAATGGAGGACACAAAGCCAAAACGATAGATGTTGGATACCCGTAAGGCATTTGCGGACTTTCTTTATGACATTCTAAAATTTGATATTTTTTTGAAGATTTATAATGATGATCACTATGCCTAGTGAGTTCGTATAAAACAATACGCCCAATGATGTGGTTAGAATTCCATGAATGTATTTCTTTAACACGTTCATAACGACCCGATTTTGTTTTTAGACGTAACAAGCCGTAATGTTCAATATAGTTGACTGTTTCCAGCATAACGAAGCCAACAATTCCTGATAATAATGCAAAAAGGGCTCCTAAATACCCAAAAATAAAATAAACAATCAATAAATAACTTATTTGAAATATTACATACCAAAGCATGTCGTTTTTTAATGAAAAAAAATGTTGACCATAATTTCTTAATAGCTTTTTTTGAATTTTCCAAGCGTTAATATACTGTCGAATAGAAGACGTAAACCAAAAGGAATAAACACTTTGATTATATTTTGCTGTAGCTGGGTCTTCTGGAGTTGCCGCATGTAAATGATGCCCGAAATTATGTTCAATATAAAAATGCATATAAAAAGAAGGAAGTAATAACATTTTGCCAATAAAACGTTCTTTTGAGGCTAATCTATGACCTAATTCGTGTCCAACATTTATACCATTTACGGCTAAAAGAATACCAACAGACAGAATTAAACCAACAATCTCATAAAGCCAATAAGTTGTTGAGGAAATATCAATTAAGGTATAAATGATAATACCAAAAACAATAGGAAAGTTTAAATACAGTAACCAATCAAAAAGCTTTTTTTTTAACTTATGTTCTGCTTCGCTGGCGCTTAAATTATAATTGTCTATTGGGAAAATTAATTCAAGAATAGGTAGTAAAATAAACGCATATACAGGTGTTAAAAACACAAACAATCCTTTAAAATAGACACCTATACAGACAACTAATGGAATTGTGAATGCGGCTAAATACTTTAAATCCTTCATGTTTTTATAAAATTAACTAAGTTTTATCAAATCTAATAAATTACAGGTTAAAATAAAATTGTAATTTAGTTAGTTATAACAGTAATTATTAGAAAACCCAGATTCTAATCCATGACCAATTTTGATTTAATAAAAAAAAAACTGGAGCAATTTATTAGTAAGTATTATACTAACGAATTACTTAAAGGTGCGATTTTATTTTTTGCAATTGGTTTGTTGTATTTTTTATTCACACTGTTTTTAGAGCATTTTTTATGGTTAAGCACAATGGCGAGAACGTTTTTGTTTTGGGTGTTTGTTATAGTTGAATTGACTTTATTTGCTAAGTTTATAATATTACCCTTAGCGAAATTATTCAAGCTTCAAAAAGGTATAAATTATGAAGAAGCTTCTAAAATTATTGGGCATTATTTTCCTGAAGTGAATGATAAATTATTGAATGTGCTTCAGCTTCATCAAGATAAAGATCAATCGGAGTTGTTATTAGCGAGTATCAATCAAAAATCGTTAGAACTTAAACCTATTCCTTTCAAATTTGCGGTTAATTTTAAAAAGAACACCAAGTATTTAAAGTATGCTGCGATCCCGCTTTTAATCATTTTAATAACGGTTATATCGGGTAATTTTAATTGGTTTAGCGACAGCTACCAGCGTGTTGTACATTATAAAACGGCTTACGAGCCACCAGCACCTTTTGAGTTTTTTGTGGTTAATGAAAATCTGAATGCCATTGAAAACAAAGATTTTAAATTAGTAGTTAAAACCGCTGGAGACATTATACCAGAAAGTGCACAAATAGAATATAATAATGAGGTGTATTTTTTACGTCAAACGGAAATAGGCGCGTTTGAATATGTGTTTTCTCAGCCTAAAGAAAATATTAAATTTCAATTAACAGCAAACAATGTAACCTCAAAACCATACACGATAGATGTTATTGAAACACCGTCGTTATTAAGTTTTGAGATGGTTTTAGATTATCCAAATCACACGAAAAAGAAGAGTGTTGTTTTAAAAAGCACAGGAAATACGGTTGCTCCAGAAGGAACAAATGTAATGTGGCGTCTTAAAACAAAATCGACAGAAGAAGTTAATTTATATGCAAATGATACGATTGCTTTTTCGTATGAGAAGTTAGGTGTATTTGAGGCCTCTAAAAGCGTGTATAATAATTTAGATTACAGTTTAAGCATAAGTAATAAACACTTAAAAGATTACGAAAATTTAGCGTTTAGAATTGATGTGATTAAAGACGAATATCCAGAACTTAATTTAAAAATGGAAATGGATAGTTTGGATTTACAAACACTTTATTTTTATGGTCAGGTTAGTGATGATTATGGATTTAGTAAATTGCAAATGGTGTTTTATTCTTCTAAAAATAAAGAGAATAAGCAAATTGAAAACATTCCTATTTCTTCATCTAATATTGCAGAATTTGTTTCTGCGTTCCCTAATAATTTAAATATTGAAGCAGGTGTTTCTTATGAATTGTATTTTCAAGTGTTTGATAATGATGTAATTAATAAATATAAAAGCGTTAAAAGTAATGTGTTTACTTATAGAAAGCGAACAAAAGAAGAAGAAGAAGAAAAGAAGCTTGAAGAACAAAAAGAGACGATAAATGATTTAAATAAATCTTTAGAGAAATTTGAAGAGCAAGACAAGGAGTTACAAGAGTTAACTAAAGCACAAAAAGAAAAATCAAGCTTAAACTTTAACGATAAGAAAAAATTAGAATCATTTTTGAAGCGCCAAGAGCAGCAAGACGAAATGATGAAAAATTTCAATAAAAAGTTAAAAGAAAATTTAGAAAACTTTCAAAAAGAGAATACAGAGAAAGACCAGTTTAAAGAAGATTTAAAAAAACGGTTAGATGAAAATGAAGAGCAACTTAAGAAAGATGAAAAGCTGTTAGAGGAATTAAAAAAACTTCAAGAAAAAATAAACAAAGAAAAGTTAGCATTAAAACTTGAAGAGCTTGCCAAACAAAATAAAAATAAGAAACGAAGTTTAAAACAGTTGTTAGAATTAACGAAACGTTTTTATGTTGAAAAGAAGCTTGAAAAGCTGAAAGAAGATTTGATAAAATTGGCAATAGATCAAGAAAAACTATCAAACGAATCCGAAGAAAAAAACACGAAAGAAAAACAAGAAGAACTTAATAAAGCATTTGAGGATTTTAAAAAGGAATTAGAAAAACTAGAAAAAGACAGTAAGGCATTAAAAAAGGCAATAGATATTCCGCGAGATAAATTAGACGAAAACGAAGTTAAAAAAGAACAAGAAAATGCATCTGAAGAATTAGAGAAAAAAGAACACGAAGAAGCTTCAGGAGAAAATAAAGAATCGTCTAAAAAAGAGCAAAACCAGAATCTTAAAAACGCACAGAAAAGCCAGAAAAAGGCGGCTCAAAAAATGATGCAAATGAGCCAGCAGATGCAAAGCTCTATGCAAGGAGGAAGTAGTGACCAAATACAAGAAGACGCCGAAACACTAAGACAAATATTAGACAACTTAATATTATTTTCTTTTGACCAAGAAGCGTTAATGAATCAATTTAAATCCATTGAGGTTAGTCATAATAAGTTTGCAACATATCTTAGAAAACAAAATAGTTTAAGAGAACATTTTGAACATGTTGACGACAGCTTGTTTGCTTTATCCTTGCGTCAACCAAAAATTTCAGAAACGGTAAATAAAGAGATAACGGAAGTGTTTTATAATATAGATAAAGCGCTTGGGTTGTTAGCCGAAAATCAATTATATCAAGGGGTTTCTAATCAGCAATTTACAATTACTGCCGCTAATAATTTGGCAAATTTTTTAAGTGATGTTTTAGACAACATGAACGAAAGTATGAGCATGTCAGCAGGAAAGGGAGGAGAAGGCGATATGCAATTACCCGATATTATTATGAGTCAAGAGCAATTGAATAAAATGATGGAAGAAGGCATGAAAAAGGGAGAAGACGGCAAGCCAAAAGAAGGCGAAGGAGAAAAGAAAGGCGAAAAAGGAGAGCAAGGAAAAGACGGAGAAAAAGGTAAAGAGGGAACTAAAGGAAATAAAAAAGGAGAAGGAAAAAACGGCGAACAAAGTGGTGGAGAAGGCGAAGATTTAAACGGTAAACTTTACGAAATATATCAACAACAACAACAGCTTCGTAATGCTTTACAAGAGAAGCTTGCTAAAGAAGGAATTGGTGGTAATGGCGATGCTTTGGTAAGAAAAATGGAAGAAATAGAACTCGATTTATTAAATAAAGGATTTACAAACCAAACGCTTCAAAAAATGATGGAATTAAAACATCAATTATTAAAACTTGAAAACGCAACGTTTCAGCAAGGAAAAGAAAATAAAAGAGAGTCCGAAACAAACAAAAATCAGTTCAATAATAATACAAATAATCAAATTCCAACGGCTAAACAATATTTTAAAACTACCGAAATATTGAATAGACAAGCACTACCTTTGCGGCAAGTATACAAAAAGAAAGTACAAGAGTATTTTAAAACAAAGAATGATTAGCTTTAACTACGAAACTGATTTTTTATTAGATGATAATGAACTGATTGCAGTATGGGTATCAAAAGTGATTTCTAATGAGGGATTTAAAGAAGACGAAATAAATTATATTTTTTGTGATGATGAATATCTTCATAAATTAAATGTAGAATTTCTTAATCACGATACATTTACTGACATTATTAGCTTTGATTATTCTGTCGGAAAAATAATACAAGGAGATATTTTTATTTCCATAGAAAGAGTTAAAGAAAACGCTAAGAATTTTGATGTTACTTTTCTTGATGAACTAAACCGTGTCATCGTTCATGGTGTTTTACATTACTGTGGCTATAAAGATAAAACGGAAAAAGACGCTAGTTTAATGCGTGAAAAAGAAAATCACTACTTAACTCAAATAGTTTGATGTATAAGAATTCAATGTATATTTGCGGGCTTAAATAATTAGAGTGTTCCACGTGGAACACATAATCAAAACAATTATGTTTAACGAGGTTTATGATGTTGTCGTTGTTGGTGCCGGCCATGCAGGAAGTGAAGCTGCTGCTGCTGCTGCTAATTTAGGAAGCAAAACATTGCTTATAACTATGAGCCTGCAAAACATTGCGCAAATGTCTTGTAACCCTGCTATGGGCGGAATTGCGAAAGGACAGATTGTTAGAGAGATTGATGCGCTTGGTGGTTACAGTGGAATTGTTTCAGATACATCGGCGATTCAGTTTAAAATGTTGAATAAATCTAAAGGACCAGCTATGTGGAGCCCGAGAGTACAAAGCGATAGAATGCGTTTTGCTGAGGACTGGAGATTGCTTTTAGAAGGAACACCAAATTTAGATTTTTATCAAGAAATGGTTTCTGGTTTATTAGTTGAAAAAGGGAAAGTTGTTGGAGTAAAAACGTCGTTAGGTGTTGAGGTAAAATCTAAATCTGTTGTGCTAACTAATGGTACTTTTTTAAACGGATTAATTCATATAGGTGATAAGAATTTTGGAGGAGGAAGAGCTGGAGAAAAAGCAGCTACAGGAATTACAGAACAGCTTCTTGATTTAGGTTTTGATTCCGGAAGGATGAAAACAGGAACACCACCAAGAGTTGATGGAAGATCGCTTGATTATTCTAAAATGATTGAACAACCAGGAGATGAAAATCCTGAGAAATTTTCTTATTTAGATATTACTAAACCATTGACAAATCAAAGATCTTGTCATATGACTTATACAAGTTTAGAAGTTCATGACTTACTTCGTGAAGGCTTTGATAGGTCGCCAATGTTTAATGGTAGAATTAAAAGTGTAGGACCAAGATATTGTCCTTCGATAGAAGATAAAATAAATCGTTTTGCAGATAAAGATAGACATCAATTGTTTGTAGAACCAGAAGGGTGGAATACCTGTGAGGTTTATGTAAATGGGTTTTCAACATCGCTTCCAGAAGATGTTCAATTTAAAGCAATGCGTTCTGTTGTTGGATTTGAAAAGGTGAAGTTTTTTAGACCAGGTTACGCTATTGAATATGATTATTTTCCACCAACACAATTAAAACATACGTTAGAAACTAAGTTGGTTGAAGGCTTATATTTTGCTGGACAAATTAACGGAACTACAGGATATGAAGAAGCTGCTTCGCAAGGTCTAATGGCAGGAATAAACGCCAGTTTAAAGGTGCAAGAAAAAGAAGCTTTTACCTTAAGAAGAGATGAAGCTTACATAGGTGTTTTGATAGATGATTTAATTACTAAAGGCACAGAAGAGCCTTATAGAATGTTTACTTCTAGAGCTGAATATAGAACATTATTACGTCAAGATAATGCTGATTTAAGGTTAACGCCTAAAGGATTTGAAATTGGTTTAGCAAGCGAAAAGCGTTTACGAAGAATGGAAAAGAAGCACAATGCTGCCGAGAAATTCGTTAAGTTTTTTAGTGATACAAGCGTGAAACCAGAAGAAGCAAATCCTGTTTTAGAATCAAAAGGTTCGGCATTAGTTAGGCAGTCTGATAAGATGTTTAAAATATTTTCTAGACCTAATATTACTATTGATGATGTTCGAAAGTTTAAAGCTGTTGAGCAATATATTATTGATAATAATTTGGATAACGAAGTTATTGAGCAAACAGAAATTCAAGTTAAATATTCTGGATATATAGCAAAAGAAAAGAACAATGCAGATAAATTAACGAGGTTAGAATATGTGAAAATTCCAGAGAATTTTGATTATTCACAAATCAAGTCGATGAGTTTTGAAGCACGAGAAAAACTTAAAAAAATTCAGCCTACAACCGTATCACAAGCATCAAGAATTAGCGGTGTTTCGCCTAACGATATTTCGGTGTTATTGGTTTATATGGGAAGATAGTTTTTAAATGTTCCACGTGGAACAAACGCTTTTTTAATATAATTTGTTTTAGTTTTGTCATTCCGCACTCGGTTCGGAATCCATTTTTATGAGTGAGCCAACTACATTTTTAAAAGTAAAAGACTACTCAGTTTCAGGAGAAGAATTTGAGTTGATTCATAATTCTGAATTTGATTATTTAGAAACCACTCCGCTGCCTTCTTCAGAAAATCTACCTAATTATTATAAAAGTGAAGACTATATTTCTCATACAGATTCTAAAAGAAATCTATTTGAAAAAGCATATCATATAGTTAAAAAAAGCGCTTTAAAAAGAAAGCTAAAATTAATCAATTCATTTAATTCAGAAGAAAAAAATCTTTTAGATATTGGGTGTGGAACAGGTGATTTTTTACAAATTTCAAAAGATAATAATTGGAATGTTTCTGGAATTGAACCAAACGAACGAGCAAGAAATATAGCCAATAAGAAAACGAATAATTCAGTTTTCGAAACAGAGCAATTACTAGTCTTTGAAGACAATAGTTTTGATGTAATAACGCTTTGGCATGTGTTGGAGCATTTACCAAATTTAGAAGAGCACATTGCTGTTTTTAAAAGATTATTAAAACCAAACGGAACTTTAATAATTGCGGTACCAAATTATAAAAGTTACGATGCTAAACATTATAAAATTTTTTGGGCAGCTTTTGATGTGCCAAGACACCTTTGGCATTTTTCACAAGCATCAATTTCGAAATTAGTTTCATTAAAAAAAATGGTTGTAGTAAAAACAAAGCCTATGTTTTTTGATGCGTTTTATGTGAGCCTACTTTCTGAAAAATATAAATCGGGAAAAATGAATTTTATCAAAGGGTTTTGGATAGGTTGTTTTTCAAATTTAAAAGCTATTCAAACAAAAGAGTTCTCTTCTTTAATTTACATCATTAAAAACAGCTAAAATCAATTTATACAAACCTGATTTAGTGTTTCCTGTTAGAAACGCCTAAACACCAGTTGATTTTTTTAAATTGCCTTAAAACGCTTTATCTGAATTCGCTTTTAATAGATATTAGTTATTAATAGATAAAAACACATAAACATTCGTTATATGTTAAATTCAAAATAATTTCGCATTGTTTTATATTCTACTTTATTATTTTTGTGCCGATTAAAAAACTAGAAAATGAAGAATATAATTTATGTAGTATTAGCAGTGTTGATTTTTACTTCTTGTCAAGAACAACAGAAAATCGGATTTGTAGATAACGGAAAAGTTATAAACGATTATCAAGAAAAATTAGACCTTGAAGCCCAATTTAAAGTTAAGAAAGAAGCTTTCAGAAAAAAGTTTGATAGTATAGATCAAGCGTTTCAAGTAGAGGTACAAGCATTTCAAGTGGCAGCACAAAAAATGGCTCAAGCAAAAGCACAAGCAAAATACCAAGAACTTGGTCAGAAAAAACAAATACAGGATCAACAAAAACAAGTAGAAGCACAACAGTTTCAACAAGAATTTCAGGTTGGAATAGATTCTATTATAGTTAAAGTAAAAGACTTTGTAAAAGATTACGGAAAAACAAATGGCTACACTTATATTTTAGGTACAAGTGATGTAGCTGCGAATGTTTTATATGGTATTGATGAAAACGATTTAACTCAAACTATTTTAGACGCATTAAACGCTGTGAATAAAAAGGAATAAATAAAAATTAAACCATAAACAATTAAAAATCAAATATTTACTTAATTTTTTTAATTTGTATTTTATGAAAACCAACCAACAACGTATTGCTTTAAGTGCCTATTTTTTTTATGCCGGGAGATTACTTTGCGTCTTGAGCGTCCCGAATACCAACAATTAAAGCGTTTTTTAATTTAAATGATGCGTAATAGGTATTATACTTTTAGTAATGCCAATTAGCACATTAGCAGATACCATTACTTCGGTTTGGATGGTTTCAAAATTAAATAATGGAGACCCATTGTTAGTATCATTTTTAGTTTTTGTAAGTACGCTTATTGGTGTTTCTTTTGCACAAACCACTTTTGTTTGAGTAGTAATGTTGTGCTTTTTTGCCATTAGTATGCGCGTATTAAATATTGTAATGAATGCGCAAACCATATCACTTCAAAAAAAATTTAAAAGGAATATTAACAGCTATTCTATTTCCACATTTTTGGTCTGTTTTAATTGGGTTTTGTTTGGTAGGCGCTGGAGTTATCTGCAATTTCCCCGATGACTTATATGTTGGCAGGGAAATCTAAAAAACATTATTCAGGAATGGCAACTTCAATTATAGGAACTTATGCTACAGTCGGCATGTTTATAGGTTCGCCATTAATAGGGTATTTATCACATGGATTTGGGTTGAAAAATGCCTTTTTAACTTTAGCTTTTTGCGGAATTATGTTTATTCCAGTTTCATAATTAT
>Ga0256845_1000812_pt1 | contig 27202 bp, 23 predicted proteins | sample RiftiametaG_FD_189101 | JGI IMG/M metagenome (GOLD analysis project Ga0256845, IMG submission 189101) | Tube worm associated microbial communities from hydrothermal vent at the East Pacific Rise, Pacific Ocean - Riftia | ecosystem: Host-associated > Annelida > Integument > Unclassified ... | reverse complement strand
TACTGTATCTTTGCTTATAAGTTAAATGTTTGTGTTTCATATTACAAATTTTTAGCTTTTCCCTCAGACTTTAAAATCTGAGGGAAACTTTTTACTAAAAAAACTTGCATTAGCATTTTAATCTAGGCAACAATAACTTTTTCTACGGTTGAAGAAGAATCACTTACAATTTTAAAGAAATATGTTCCTTTAGGTAATTCATGCACACTAATCGTATTGTTTCCTTTTACTAATTCTTCCCTCTCAACTTCCTGTCCAAAAGCATTTACCACATATAGCACACCTTTTTCATCTGGATAGTTAAAAGATACTTTATTTTCTGAAGGGTTAGGATACAGAACTAATTTCTTTCCGGTTATCGTTTCATTTACATCTAAAAGTCCTGAAGAACATGTTTCACACATCGAAATAAACAGAGCTGAATCATACATCTTATCTCCAACATCAGCTAGCACAATCATAACATGATATTCTTGTCCTGGCTGAACAGGATTACTTAGTCTAATTTTTCTTGTATATCCATCAAAACTAAAATTAAACACATCTGGAACGGTATCATAGTACTCTAAATTAACCGACGGATAATACTGTCCCCCTTCATTAACCCCACTAGGGTGAATGTTTTCAACACTAATCACATCTCCATTTGGTAATTTACTAATCAATGTATTTTCACTATAACCTAGCCCACTTAAAGAAATTGAAAAAGCATCATTAAATGAAGAACCTACGTACTCAGGATACTCTTCTGAAGCAAAAATAAGATTGAATATGATAGAATCTGTACTCGGAACAAAAGTATACTCAATAATTGAAGCATTGAAATTGTTTTCAAACACACCAAAAGTAGTATCCAAATAGACATTATTGGGTATTAAGTTATCCGAAGACACATTATCAACTGATGCATTCCACCCGAAAGGACCATTACCATCATCAAAAATATATCCGGTAGTCATGTAAAGTCCTTTTTCAATAGCGAACGTAGTATTTTCTGTATTAAAATAACCTACAGAATTCACATTCCCTGAAAAAGAACTATTTAGAATAATATCCCCAGGAGTTGTCAATAATCGAGTAGCTAAAGAATCAGGAGATATACCACCAGCACTTTCATAACTATTTTTCAAATACCATTGAGAAAATGACAAAAAAGGAACTCCGATAAACAATAGTAGCAGGTATTTCATAAATTATATTTTCGTAAAATTCAAATATTTATGCAAACATTCTGGAATATTTACTCCGTTTTCAGTTTGATGATTCTCTAACAACGAAGCTACAATACGAGGTAAAGCAAGCGCTGAGCCATTCAACGTATGACACAATTTCGATTTTTTATCTGCATTCTTAAACCTCAACTTCAATCGAGTAGATTGAAAAGTATCGAAACGAGAAACAGAACTAACTTCCAGCCATTTATCTTGTGCTGCAGAATACACTTCAAAGTCATAAGTCATTGCAGCTGCAAAACCTGTATCTCCACCGCAAAGTCGTAAAACTCTATATTGCAATCCAAGTTTTTCTAACAAACCTTTCACATGATCAATCATTTCGGTCAATGCTTTTTCCGAATTATCTGGATGCTCTACACGAACAATTTCTACTTTATCAAATTGGTGTAAACGATTCAATCCACGAACATCTTTACCATAAGAACCCGCTTCACGACGGAAACACGGAGTATATCCTGTTATTTTTATAGAAAAATCATCATTCGGCAACATAACATTACGGTAAATGTTTGTCAAAGGAACTTCACCTGTTGGAATTAAATATAAATCATCCACTGGCATGTAATACATCTGTCCTTCTTTGTCTGGCAACTGTCCTGTTCCCATTGCTGATGCTTCATTTACAACCAAAGGAGCTTGATGCTCAATATATCCTGCTTTCTCAGCTTCATCTAAGAAAAAAGAAATCAATGCTCTTTGTAATTTCGCGCCTTTCCCGATATACATTGGAAAACCTGCACCGGTAATTTTAACTCCTAATTCAAAATCAATTAGATTAAATTTACTCGCGATATCCCAATGAGGAATTGATTTGAAGTCAAATACGGGTTCTGAACCATGTTCAAAAACAGTCTCATTATCCATTTCACTTTTCCCAGCTTTCACTAAATCATTTGGTACATTAGGAAGTTGATACATGAATTCAGTAATCTCACTTTGCAAAGTGTCTACTTTTAATTTCAATTCACTTTCTTCTTCTTTTAAGACAGATGTTTGTGCTTTTGCTTCGTTAGCTTCTGCGGCCTTTCCTTCTTTAAAAAGAATTCCAATTTGTTTGGAAATTTGATTCATTTTAGAAGATACATCTTGCATTTTAGACATTTCAAAACGCCACTGCTCATCTTTAGAAAGAATTGAATTTATTATATCTGTTGCATCAAAATGACGCTTCTTCAATCCTTCAATAACACTTTCTTTTTCACTTCTTAAACGTTGAATCTCTAACATTTGGTTTCTTTTTAATAATGTGGTGCAAATTTAATTATTCTTAATCAAAAAAGGCGAATTCTATACAGAATTCGCCTTTCAATAAGTGTACGTTCTACTTATGCTTCTGCAGTCTCAAAAGGAACTACTGATACAAATGAACGATTATTTCTCTTTTTACGGAATTCTACTGTTCCATCCGTTAACGCGAATAAAGTGTGATCTTTACCGATTCCAACATTCACTCCTGGATGATGTTGTGTTCCTCTTTGACGTACAATAATGTTCCCAGCAATTGCTGCTTGTCCACCAAAAATTTTAACACCTAATCGTTTACTTTCTGATTCACGACCATTTTTAGAACTACCGACTCCTTTCTTATGTGCCATTTTCTTAAAATTTTATCTTCGAATAAATCCGAATAAATGATTATGCTTTAATATCTGTAATCGTAATTGCTGTAAAGCTCTGACGATGTCCATTCTTTTTCTTGTAACCTTTCCTTCTATTCTTTCTGAATACGATTACCTTATCTCCTTTTACGTGCTCTTCTACTGTTGCAGAAACTTTAGCACCTTTTATAGCTGGGGCGCCTAATTGAACCTTACCATCGCTTTCTACTAGAAGCACTTTATCGAAAGAAATTTTCTTTCCTGCTTCAGCATCCAAACGGTGAACAAAGATCTTTTGGTCTTTTTGCACTTTAAATTGCTGCCCTGCTATCTCCACTATTGCGTACATATAGCTATTTGTTTTTTAAATTATTACTAAAATGGACGACAAAGATACTCTTTATAACGAACAATCCAATGTTAATGATGAATTATTCTGTTTCAACCCCAAAGAAACTACAAATTCTTTACATGCGTCTTGTATCTTTTTTTATCCCAATACACTATTAACGATGTATTTTCCGTTTTCACTAGCTCAATACCCGGGTTGTATATTATGTACTTTTTCTTCTTGTCTTTAAAATTATAAATGTACTTTTCTCGGTAAACAAACCACGTGTCACACCACGAAATATTAGAACCCATTCCAATATCTTTTCCTGCTCCCAAGACAAAACCGACATTTTTACCTCGATTAACAATCAATACACCTTCTCTTCCTTCCATATTACTTTTTATAAAAAAAGCAATATCCACCAAACCGTCACCATTAAAATCTGCTTCTAAATAAAAAGGATTTCTCGTATAGTCTAATTCATAATTCTGCATTAAACTCGACTCATAAACCACAGACCTCACCCAAAAAGGGATATTATTCAACACTAAAGAGTCTGTTTGTGAAAAAGTAAAAAAAGTGGTCAAGAAAAGCGCAATGGAGAGAAGTAATTTCATAAAAGTTGTTTTTTTACAATAGTACACTTTAAGTTAAATACAACTTTGTATAGTTTTTCAAATAAAGCACTTAATATACACTTCTACTTCACACTTTTCTTTCCTAAATAATTTGCAACAAAAACCCCAGACAACACTAAAAACATTGAAAGGACTTGAAAGACACTGATACTTTCCCCGTAATACAAACCAATAACACCTGCAACGACTGGGATCAAGTAAGTTACACTCGTCGCAAACAGAACAGATGAAATTGAAATTAGTTTATTAAAAACGACCAACGCTACCGCTGTACCTAAAACACTTAAAATAGAAATATAAAAAAGCCCTTGAAACGCAAAATCATTTGATTCAAAAACCTCCAACGTCCCCGAAAAATAACCAATAATTATACTCGGAAAAAGAATGACTGAAAAAGCAAGAGCAGCCAACTCAAGACTTTTGAGGTGAGATAATTTATATTTAATTGTATTGACACTTATCGCATAACACAAAGTAGCCAAGACAATCGCAGATAAATGCGACCAATCTCCTTTCATCTCAACACTACTTCCTGAAAGCGTCAACAAAACAACACCAATTACACCTATAGAAACACCAATTACTTGAACTTTAGTCAAACTCTCTTTAAAAATAAAGAAACCGATTGTCAAAGCGAAAATAGGCACAAAACTATTCATCATCCCAGTTAAACCAGAAGAAACACCCGTTTCTGCATAAGTAAATAAATACGCTGGAAAAAAGTTCCCACACAAACCTACAACCATTAAAAATAAAACGGTTTTAAAGTCCCTTAGTTTTGAAAAAGACTTGAGCGCAAACGGAAACAAAACTGCTCCAGCAATTACAATCCGAAGTGAAGCAACTTGACGATCAGAAAAGATATCTACCCCTTCTGACGTATACATTCCTTTCTTCATTAAAATAAAAGAACTCCCCCAAATAATCGCTAGAAAAACAAGAAAAATCCAACTTTTTGACTCTTTTGACATTCGGCAAATATACCATTAAAATCAATAATTGACAGATATCTAATTCATTGTTGATAACGTAAAAGTTTTCAACAAACGAAAAAAGATACCACTTTATACCACTTTCGAAAAAAGGCTCTATAAACACTATAAATAGTAAGTTTTAACTTTTTAACGTAACCTTTTAAACAAAACAAACGTCTATACTTATCAACAACATGAATTTGAGTGGTAAAAAGTGGTAGAAATGAACTATTTTTACTCCATTATAAATCGTTATGGCAGGATTAGTAGGAGAATTTGAAGTTAAACTGGACGCAAAAGGGCGTTTCATGTTTCCTTCCGGTTTACGGAAGCAGCTTCCGCCTGCATGTCAACGAGATTTCATGTTGAATAAAGGATTCGAGGACTGTTTAACACTCTACCCCATGACAGAATGGGAAAAGATCAGTGAAAAACTTTCTAAAATGAATCTTTTTAAGCCTAAAAACAGAATGTTTTACCGCCTTTTTCACCAAGGTGCAAAGCAAATCAGTCTAGACAAAGCAGGTCGAGTACTGATTCCAACTGCACACACTGAACGAGTGGGTTTAAAACAAGAAGTAATGCTTATCGCTTACAATGACAGAATTGAAATCTGGGACAAATCCAAGTACTTCGAAATGATCGAAGACTCCATGACGGACTTTGCTGACTTAGCAGACGAAGTAATGGGAGACTTGGAAAATGGAGAATAATCAAACGTATCACATACCTGTTTTATTAAACGAATGCATTGACGCACTCGAAATAAACCCTGACGGAACTTATATTGATGTCACTTTTGGTGGCGGAGGTCATTCTCGTGAAATATTTAAACTCCTTTCTTCTAAAGGTAGATTAATCGCTTTCGATCAAGATCAAGACGCCAAAAAAAACACATGGGAAGCAGATAATTTCACTTTTATTGCTGCAAATTTCGAGCACATCAGCAATCACCTTCGTGCGTTAGGCATAAAAGAAGTAGATGGCATACTTGCAGATTTAGGTGTTTCTTCTCATCAATTTGATGAAGTGAAAAGAGGGTTTTCTTTTCGTGGGGATGCAAAATTAGATATGCGTATGAATCAAAACGCAGAAATGTCCGCTCAAGACCTCATCAATAATTACAACGAAGAAGACCTCGTTCGAATTTTTAGAAGTTACGGGGAGATTAAAAATCCGCGTAAACTTGCTTTAACAATTATTGCAGAAAGACTTTCTAAAAAAATCAGAACTACTGGAGAATTGACTGCAATTCTAGATCAATGTGCCCCAAAGCATCGTGAGCATAAATATTTTGCGCAAGTTTTTCAAGCAATTAGAATCGAAGTAAACCTCGAAATGAAAGTGCTAGAATCTTTCCTTATACAATGCGAAAACATATTAGCCCCAAAAGGTAGACTTGTTATAATGTCCTACCACTCCCTCGAAGACCGTTTGGTTAAAAACTACATGAAACGAGGTTCTTTGACCGGAGAAATAACCAAGGATTTTTATGGAAACATATTAAAACCATTTACAGAAATTATACGAAAACCAATAGCACCAAACGAAGAAGAAATAGAAAGAAACAGCAGAGCAAGAAGTGCAAAACTTAGAATAGCAGAAAGAAATGGAGAATGAATTCGTAGAAAAAGCTCTTCTTGATCAAAAAGAAACAGAAACCAAAAAGAAGGCAAAGAAAAAAACCAAAAAGAAAACGAGTAAGGGTCCGAGCACACTTATTCAAATCTTAAACGGTGATTTTCTAAACAAAGATTTCATTACCAAGAATTTCAACTACCTCTTTTTCATCTTGTTCTTACTGCTTTTACTGGTCGGGAAAAGTCATTACACAAAACAACTGAAAAAAGACGTTCAACGAACACAAAAAGAATTAGATGAAGCAACTTCTGATTATTTCGAAGCCAAAGCACAACTTGAAGAAGAAACCAGAAGAGCAGAATTGATTGATAAATTAAAAAAAACAGGATTAAAAGAAACCGTTAATCCAACCAAAGTTATCCGATTAAAAAAAGAAACAAAGTGAACAACAAAAAAGACATATACTGGAGAGCTTACCTCATTTATTTTGGGTTCGTTATTCTTATGTGTACTGTTTTCATCAAAACAATTGCGATACAAGTAAACGATAGCAACCCTGTTTTTACAACCTCAACGGAGGATAATAAAAAAATGCCCACACGCTTAGTCAAAAGAACTCCGCGTAGAGGACAAATACTTGACGTAAACTACAAACCACTTGTAACCTCTATATCTTTCTATGACATCCACATGGACCCAACCGTGATTAAGGATGAACTATTCACAAATGAGATTACAAATCTTTCCAAAGCCCTAGCTTTACTTTTTCCTGAAAAAACAGCCCACGAATACGAGGTTTACATAAAAAAAGCCAGAAAAAACAAAAAAAGATACCTCCTTCTTAAAAAGAAAGCGAGTAATGTAGAACGTAAAAAACTGCATGAAATGCCCATTTTTAAAGAAGGAAGATTCAAGGGTGGTTTAATTGATAACGAAGAAACAATCATTCGAAAAAGACCTCACGGTGAATTACTAAAAAGAACACTTGGCTACGTAAGAGGAACTACAAAAATTGGCATCGAAGGTGCTTTTGATGAATATTTACGCGGTGAAGAAGGTGAAGAAGTTGAACAGAAAATATCAACAGGTTGGAAGAAAATAGGTCCGATCATCAAAGAACCTATAGAAGGTGCGAGCGTCATCACAACAATAGACAAAGAAATTCAAGAAGTTGCACATACAGAACTACTTAAGCAACTCAAGAATCAAGAAGCAAAAAATGGTTGCGTTATCGTAATGGACGTTCAAACCGGATACATAAAAGCAATTGTCAATTTAGTTCGAGATAATAACGGCAATTACAACGAAGCGTTCAATAATGCAATCGGAACAAAAGAAGTTCCTGGTTCAACATTTAAACTAGCTTCATTAATGGCTTTATTGGAAGATAAAAAAGTTACATTAAATGAAATTGTGAATGCAAACGGAACGTACCGCTTTTACAATGCAAAAATGACGGATTCTCACCACGGTGGATACGGAATGATTACCATTCAGCAAGCTTTTGAAAAATCTTCAAATGTCTTTACAAGAATAGTAAATGATGCATACAAGAGTAATCCACAAAGTTACATTGACAGATTAAAGAGTTTTGGATTGGGAGACACCTTGGGAATATCCCTCAAAGGAGAACCAATTCCAACGTTATATGAACCTGGAACAAAAAATTGGTCAGGAATTTCCCTGCCTTGGATGGCTGTTGGATACGAAGTTCAGCAAACACCATTGCAAACACTTTCATTCTACAATGCTGTTGCAAATAATGGTGTATTAGTTAAACCTCAATTTGTAAAAGAAATTATTCGTGAAAACGAGGTCATAATCAACTATCCTCCGATTATTATAAAGGACAGAATTTGCTCAGAAAATACGATTGTAGATTTAAAAAAATGCCTTGAAGGAGTTGTACAAAGAGGAACGGGTTCTGCATTAAAGTCTGCTTATTTTGATATTGCTGGAAAAACTGGAACAGCAGTCGTTTTAAATGACGACAATAGTTACGGTAAACTTGGAGAAAAACGTTATCAAGCATCATTTGTTGGATATTTCCCCGCTCAATCACCTAAATACTCTTGTATTGTTGTCGTTTCGGCACCAAACAAAGACATATACGGCGCAACAGTTTCAGGAACAGTATTTACAGCAATCGCCAACAAAGTATATGCTTCAAGTTTAAAGTTCCATAAAGCAGTTAATTCAGGTGATAAAAAAGTAAACAGAACGCCTGTATCAAAAGACGGATACAAAGATGACTTTATTCAAATTTTTAAGCTGTTAAACATTCCTTATCAATCTTCTACTGATCAAGAATGGATAAAAACAAACAGTAGAGGGAATAAAATGAAACTTACACCTTTAGCTGTTACGAAAAACAAAGTTCCAGATGTAAGAGGATTAACAGCCAAAGATGCTGTTTTTATTCTTGAAAGCATGGGATTAAGAGTCACTATAAAAGGATACGGAGCTGTTACAAAACAAAGTATACCGCCCAAACAAGAAATAATACGTGGGAAAATGATTGAAATTACATTGAAATAAAATGCAAGAATTAAAAGATTTATTATACGGTGTTCAGATTCTTTCCGTCAAAGGAAACACTCAGACAAAAGTGGACCACATCACTTTTGACTCAAGAAGCGCAAAAGAGAACAGTATCTTTTTTGCAATTGTTGGCGCCGTAAACGATGGTCATAATTTCATTCCTCAAGTCATTGAGAACGGGTGCAAAATTATCATTGCCTCAAAAGAAATCGAAACACCCGAAGATTGTCATTTAATTATCGTCAAAGAAACCCATTCTGCACTTGCAATTATAGCAAGTAACTTCTTCCAAAACCCATCGAGAGAATTGAAATTAATTGGAATCACAGGAACAAATGGAAAAACAACCATTGCAACTCTGCTCTACCAATTATTCATGAATTTAGGATTTCAAACCGGACTACTGTCTACGGTTGTCAATAAAATTTGTGAGAGAGAAGTTCCATCAACACATACAACACCAGACCCAATCAGCCTAAACGCTTTATTGAGAGAAATGGCTGATGAAGGCTGTTCTCATTGTTTTATGGAAGTTAGCTCCCACGCAATTGATCAAAAAAGAACAGAAGGTTTAAACTTTAATGGTGGCGTATTTACAAACATAACCCACGATCATCTTGACTACCACAATACATTTAAAGAATACTTAAATGTAAAAAAATCATTCTTCGACAAATTACCAAAATCTGCATTTGCGCTAACAAATTCAGACGATAGAAACGGATTGGTAATGTTGCAAAACACTGAAGCAAGAAAAATTAGCTACGCGATGAAATCAATGGCTGATTACAAAGTGAAAGTTATTGAAAATCAATTTTCAGGCTTAGTACTTTCAATCAATCATCAAGAAATTTGGACAAAATTGATTGGAGATTTTAATGCATACAACTTACTAGCTGTATACGCAGTAACACAAGAATTAGAAATTGATGAAACAGAAGCCTTGACAGAAATTAGTCAACTCAACTCTGTAGAAGGTCGTTTCCAATACCTGAGAAGTGACAGCGGAATTACTGCAATCATCGATTATGCTCACACACCTGATGCGTTGAAAAATGTTCTCAAAACCATAGACAACATCCGAACAAAAAACGAAACAGTCTACACAGTCGTAGGATGTGGCGGCGATCGTGACCGTGAAAAGAGACCGAAAATGGCTGAAATAGCATGTAATTTGTCCGATAAAGTAATCTTAACTTCTGACAATCCACGTTCTGAAGATCCAAATTCAATCATTGATGAAATGATGACAGGAGTAGATGGAGTCAGTTTCAAAAAAACATTATCAATCGTCGACAGAAAACAGGCCATCAAAACAGCTATTTCAATGGCAGAAAAAGACGACATCATTCTTGTTGCAGGAAAAGGCCATGAAAAATACCAAGACATCAATGGCACTAAACACCATTTTGATGATCTAGAAACAGTCAAAGAACTATTAAATAAATTCAATAAATAATGTTAACATACTTATTCAACTATCTCGAATCATTTGACTTTCCTGGAGCAGGTCTGTTTAACTATATTTCTTTTAGAGCATCACTTGCTTTGATTACTTCTTTGATTATATCTGTTGTTTTCGGAAAAAGAATCATTCGACTTTTGCAAAAACAACAAATTGGAGAAACTGTAAGAGATTTAGGTTTAGAAGGTCAATTGGCAAAAACAGGAACACCAACAATGGGTGGGTTAATTATTCTCGCTGCCATTCTTATTCCAACATTATTATTTGCAAAACTAGACAACATCTACATTATCACCATGCTACTCTCTACCGTTTGGTTGGGCGCAATTGGATTTATTGACGATTACATTAAAGTATTCAAAAAAGACAAAAAAGGCTTACCCGGAAGATTCAAGATTGTTGGACAAATAGGAGTAGGAATCATCGTAGGAAGCATGTTATATTTTAGTAATGATGTAACTGTTCACAAAAAAGTTCCTGCAAACTATGTTCTTTCTGACAACGAAGAACTCGTAACAAATGCACACACAACATTATCAGCTACAGATGATTCAAAATGGATCAAAACAGACGATATGACAACGACAATTCCATTTGTAAAGAACAATGAATTCAATTACAATTGGCTACTTGGAGAATCTGGAGGAAAATGGGGGTGGCTTATTTTCATTCCGATCGTAATATTCATTGTGATCGCCGTTTCCAACGGAGCAAATATGACGGATGGACTAGACGGACTAGCGACAGGAACATCAGCTATCATCGGTATAGCGTTAGCTGTACTCGCCTACGTCAGTTCCAACGTGAAATTTGCTGACTACCTCGACGTCATGTACATACCCATGGCTGAAGAATTGGTCATCTTTATTTCAGCGTTTGTTGGTGCATGTATCGGATTCTTATGGTTCAATTCATTCCCTGCACAGATTTTCATGGGCGATACGGGAAGCTTGGCACTTGGTGGAATCATTGCTGTATTCGCAATCGCAATCCGTAAAGAATTATTAATCCCCGTTTTATGTGGTGTGTTTTTAATCGAAAATCTATCTGTAATAATGCAAGTGGGATGGTTCAAGATAACCAAGAAAAGGTACGGAGAAGGGAGGCGAATATTTCTGATGGCCCCACTCCATCACCATTACCAGAAAAAAGGATTGCATGAAGCGAAAATTGTTGCTCGTTTCTGGATTGTTGCAGTATTACTCGCAGTCGTAACAATTGTTACTTTGAAAATTAGATAATTGAACACAAAAACACAACATATCAGTATTTTGGGCGCCGGAGAAAGCGGTGTTGGAACAGCTATTCTTGCAAAAAAGGAAGGCTGGACTGTTTTTGTCTCAGATTTTGGTAAAATAAAACAAGAATACAAAGACGCACTAAATAGCCTTGATGTAGAGTGGGAAGAAGGTCAACACACAATGGAGCGAATTTTAGCTTCAGAATTAGTGGTGAAATCTCCTGGCATCCCTGATAACGCAAAAAACATTTTACGAATAAAAGAGAAAGACATTAAAATTATTTCTGAAATAGAATTTGCAGGATACTACAATTCAGCCAAAACAATTTGCATCACCGGAAGTAACGGAAAAACAACCACTGCAATGATGTGTTTTCACATTTTGAAAAAAGCAGGGATAAACGTTGGATTAGCCGGAAATATAGGCGACAGTTTTGCAAAACAAGTCGCTAATGAAAAATTCGATTGGTACGTACTCGAACTCAGTTCTTTTCAATTGGATGGAATGTTTGATTTTAGAGCAGACATCGCAATGTTACTCAATATCACACCTGATCATCTGGACAGGTACGATTACAAAATGCAAAATTATACCGATTCAAAGTTTCGAGTATTTCAAAATCAAACGGAGAATGATTGGGCCATATTCAACCTAGATGATGCAATCATCTCAACTGAAGTAGAGCATAAAAATATCCTTGCACAAAAAGCGCCATTCTCAATGAAAAAAGAGATCAAAACAGGAGGGCACATTAAAAATGAACAACTAATAATAAATACAAATAATAACAATTTCACTATGTCAATTCACGATTTAGCATTAAAGGGTAAGCACAATGCCCAAAACTCATTAGCAGCAGGTATTGCTTCTAGAATTTTAGAAATTCGCAAAGAATCTGTAAGAGAAAGTCTTGCTGATTTCACAAACGTAGAACACCGATTAGAATTCGTAGCAAAGGTTCACGGAATCGAATTCATTAACGATTCAAAAGCGACCAATGTAAATTCAACTTGGTTTGCTCTAGAAAGCATGGATAAGCCAACTGTTTGGATTGTTGGTGGTGTCGATAAAGGAAATGATTACACTGAGCTAACAGCATTGGTAAACGATAAAGTAAAAGCGATTATCTGTTTAGGAAAAAACAACGCTAAGATTATCGAAGCATTTCAAGACGAAGTAGAAACGATCGTTGAAGCAAGCTCTGCACTTGAAGCAGTTGTTTACGGTTACAAATTAGCACAAAAAGACGAAACAGTTTTACTTTCTCCAGCTTGTGCAAGTTTTGATTTATTTGAAAACTACGAAGAAAGAGGAAACGAATACAAAAAAGCAGTTCGATCATTATAATGGAAAGAAAAATAATTCAAAAAAACAAAGAGAATCTTTTAGAACTTCGCCGAGAAGGAAAGAAAGATGCGTTAGCAATAAACGCAATGCAAGCGCATGGAAAAATCATGGGAATGGATACATTTTCATGGATCAATCCAAACATGGATCAACTTTCGTCTGCACTCGCCTCTTTTCCTTTTCGAATTATCTGGATTTCAACACAACAGCAATTGAAAAAATGTTTAGCAATAGAAACAACGCTATCAAAAAACATTGAAACAATCATTCTACATGACAAAACGACTAGTGAATTAAATGAAATTGATTTTTTCTCAATTAAAAATATCATCGCTGTTGAAAACACAAAAGAAGCATTGCAATTATTGAGCGCTGTAAGAAAAGAGAAATGTGCTTTTCTTTTTTCTACAGAAGGTCATACTGCACAAAATGATAAACAAGAATTTGAAAAATTTATAGCACGATATAAATAATGCAGCACTTACTAACATATTTAAAAGGAGATCGGGTGATTTGGATAATCACACTGATTATGCTTGCCTTCTCAATGGTAAGTGTTTTCAGTTACATTGATATTCTTGTAAAAACACAAGGTGGAACTCCCATAAAATATCTTTTTAAACATGTTATGTACATCGGCATAAGTGGATTCGTCATGTACTGGGTTCATTTAAAAGACCCAAAATATTTTTCTCAAATTTCAAAATTTGCATTCTACTTGGCAGTTGGATTATTGATTTTTACCATGTTTTTCGGAACAAAAGTCAATGACGCTGGTCGTTGGGTAAGAATTCCTTTTGTCGGATTAACATTCCAATCTTCAGATTTTGCTAAACTCGCGATGATTCTATACGTTTCTCGGCTATTGGTTAAAAAGAAAGACCTTCTCAACGATTGGAAAGGTGGGTTTATTCCCGTTGTCTTACCTGTACTTATTATTAGTGGATTGATACTTAAAGACAACTTTTCTACAGCTGTAATTGTATTTGGAATAGGGTTTACGCTATTGTTTATTGGCCGTGTCCCTTTTTCTAAACTTTTTTTAACAATTGGCGCCGGTATTGCCTCATTGTTCTTACTTGTCATGGTACACAAAGCATTACCAGAAGCAAATATTTTACCCAGATATCAAACGTGGGAAAATCGAATATTGAATCAAATTGACGACAATTCAAATGTTATAGCAAACGCTCAAGCCATGAATGCAAAATTGGCAATTTACAACGGGCGAATAACGACAGATAATTTTGGAATAGTAGGACAAGGAATTGGAGATGGTGAATTGAAAGGCTACCTCCCCGAAGCATATGCCGATTTCTATTACGCCAGTTTTGTCGAAGAAATGGGACCTATTTGGGCATTCGTACTGATCATGACATACCTCATACTTCTGTACAGAATAATGAAAATTGGATTGGCTTCAGATAATCTATTTGAAACCTTTATCTGTATCGGTGTAGGAATATTAATCCTTAGCCAAGCTTCCGTGAATATGCTTGTTTGTACAGGAATATTCCCCGTTACTGGTCAAAATATGCCTTTACTTGCGATGGGAGGATCAGCTTTGGTCATTACAACACTTGCCATCGGAATGGTTCAAGCAATTGCACACCAACAGAATTTAAGGAAAGCAAAAATTGTAAAAAGTGAAAACACTTAAAAAGAGAATCGTATGAAAATTGAAAGAGCAATCATATCTGGAGGAGGAACAGGAGGACATATATTCCCTGCAATTGCAATTGCAGATGAAATCAAGAGGAAAAATCCTGCCGCTGAGATTCTTTTCGTTGGAGCAGAAGGTAAAATGGAAATGGAAAAAGTTCCTGAAGCTGGTTATAAAATTGTTGGACTTCAAATTGTTGGATTTCAACGAAAACTAGCCCTTTCAAATTTTGTCCTTCCATTTAAAATCATTAAAAGTTTACTAAAGGCACGAAGAATAATCAAAGATTTCAATCCGCAAGTTGTTGTTGGTGTAGGTGGATATGCAAGTGGTCCGACTTTGAAAATGTCAACACTACTAAAGATCCCTTCAATGGTGCAAGAACAAAATTCTTTCCCTGGGAAAACGAATAAAATTCTCTCCAAGTCTGTACAAACAATATGTGTAGCTTACGACGGACTTGATTCTTTCTTTCCTGCAGACAAAATCGTTCTCACAGGAAATCCTACACGTCAGAACATGATCCAAATAGACGGAAAAAAAGAAGAAGCAATTAAGCATTTCGGTTTAGATAAAAATCAAAAAACAATTCTAATTATCGGAGGAAGTTTGGGAGCAAGAACACTAAATAATAGTGTTTACAAAAAACTCGAAGACTTAAAAAGAGAAGGAATCAATGTAATTTGGCAATCAGGTAAACTCTATTACGAGAAACTAAATACTGAACTCAAAGAAAAAGCACTCAACAACATTAAGCTTGTACAATTTATTCGAAGAATGGATTTGGCTTATGCAATTGCAGATGTTGTCATTTCAAGAGCTGGAGCTATTTCTGTTTCAGAACTTTGTCTCGTAAAAAAACCAACCATTTTAGTTCCTTCACCCAATGTTGCTGAAGACCATCAAACAAAGAATGCTCTAGCTTTAGTTAAAAAAAATGCAGCAATATTAGTGAAAGACAATAAGGCTGTTGAGAATTTAATTGAAATTGCATTGGACTTATTGAAGAACGAAGACAAATGCAACGAACTGTCTGAAAATATCTCATTTTTAGGAAAACCAAACGCAACATCAGACATTGTGAATGAATTAGAAAAAATTGTTTAATTGAAAAAAACACAACAACATATCTCCTCATACAATAAAGCCTATTTCATTGGAATTGGTGGAATTGGAATGTCAGCAATTGCACGCTATTTTAACAACATGGGGTGGAAAGTTGCAGGATACGATAAAACAGAAACAGTTCTCACTAAAAAACTAGTTGCAGAAGGAATAGCTGTACATTATGAAGATTTAGGACCTTCTATCCCTGAAGAATTCCAAAAAGACAACAAAACACTTTTCATTTACACCCCAGCAATCCCGAGAACACTCGGAGAATTGTGTCACATACAATCACAAAATTTACCTTTACTCAAACGAGCAGAAGTCCTCGGAATGATTACTCGAAATTCAATCGCATTAGGAGTTGCGGGAACACATGGAAAAACAACAACAAGCACACTGTTAGCGCATATCCTTGACACATCACCATTAAAATGCAATGCTTTTCTGGGCGGAATTGCAACTAATTTTAATTCCAATTTTGTCGAATCAAAAGAAAGTGAATTTACGGTTATTGAAGCGGATGAATTTGACCGTTCATTCCTGCAATTAACTCCATTTGCATCCATCATAACCTCTACAGATGCTGACCATCTAGACATTTATGGCGACGCAAAAGAAATGGTGGAAAGTTTTCAGCAATATGCAGAATTAACAAATGACGATGGCTTTTTAATTCGCCAGATCAATACCGAAATTGACGCACCAGAAGCAATTACATACGGTATAAATTGCTCCGCTGATTATGTCGGTGAAAACTTAAAAGTAGAAAACGGTTCTTTTTTCTTTGACCTCAATACCCCCAACGGGAAATGGAACAAAATAGAACTCGGCATTCCTGGAATTCACAATACGGAAAATGCAATAGCCTGTATTGCAATGTGTATTGAGTTGGAAATAGATGAAAAAACCATTCGTTTAGCCTTGAAAACGTTTTTAGGCGTCAAAAGAAGATTTGAATACCACATCCGAACAGAAGACACAATATACATTGATGATTACGCACATCATCCTACAGAATTGAATGCATTAATTTCTTCGGTACAACTAATGTATCCCGGAAAAACGATAACAGGTATATTTCAGCCCCACCTATTCACAAGAACAAGAGATTTTTTTACTGATTTCGCCTTACAACTGAGCAGATTAGACGAAGTCATTTTACTTCCCATTTACCCCGCTAGAGAAGAACCTATTCAAGGAGTAACCAGCGAAGCATTAATGGCTGAAATTACACAAAAGAACAAGCAAGTCCTCTCTCCTTCAGAGGCAATCGAGTATTGTAACGGTAAAAAAAGTGACATCTATTTAAGCATTGGTGCTGGAGACATCGACAGAATTATTGAACCATTAAAATCCGTTTTACAATGAAAAAATGGCTCGTAATTTCCAGTTGGATTCTTCTGCTTGTTGGGATTATAGCAACAGGCTTATACATCCAAAAAACACTTGGAGAAAAAGTAATTCCTGATGCAAAAATTTCCATTCAATCAGAAGGAGAAAATACTTTCATCACAAAAGATGAATTGCAATTAAAACTAGAAGCCAAGGGAATTGTATTTGACCAGCAAAAAAGATCTGAATTAGAGATTGAAAAAATTGAAGAATACATTCGCTCTATTTCACAAGTGAAAAAAGTAGAAATATACCAACACATTGATGGAAGTTGGTCAATAAATGTTGAATTAAGAAATCCAATTGCGCGTATTTACAACAAAAGGAATGAGAATTATTATTTAGACGAAGACGGGTACACATTCTCTACCTCATCGACCCATACAGCTAGAACATTAGTTTTTACAGGGGACATAATCGACGAAATGGATTCAGTTTCCGTACACGGAATTATTAACAATGATTCCTTAATAAGTATTCGAAAACTAGATGATATCTATCGTATTTCGCGTTATGTTTGTAATGATCCATTATTCCATTCTCAAATAGGACAAGTTCATTTACGAAAGAATGGTGATTTCATACTAGTTCCGCTGGTTGGGGATCAAAAAATTGTATTTGGCTCTGCTGAATCAGAAGAAGAAGTAGAAGATAAATTTAAAAAACTAACGATTTTTTACAATGAGGCACTACCTTTTGAAGGATGGGAACATTATTCAGAAATCAACCTCAAGTTTAAAGGACAAATAGTTTGCAAGAAAAAAAAGAGGAATGAGTAAAATTATCGTAGGATTAGACATCGGGACAACAAAAATTGCCTGTTTTGTGGGTCGTAAAAACGAACACGGAAAAATCGAGATTATATCCATGGGTCGTACTGAATCTCTGGGTGTTGCACGCGGAATGGTGAACAATATTGATAAAGCTGTTCAATCTATCAAGGGTGCTATTGAGCAAGCAGAAAGCAATGTGGAAGGTGAATTGAAAATTAGCACCGTTCATGTTGGAATTGCTGGTCAACACATTAAGAGTATTCAACACAGAGGAATTCTTACCCGCGATAATTTAGATACTGAAATCTCTCAAAAAGACATTGATAAATTAGTGGATGACATGTACAAATTGGCCATGCCTCCAGGAGAAAAAATCATTACTGTTTTACCACAAGAATACATTATTGACAATGAGCAAGGAATTAAAGATCCTATAGGAATGTCAGGTGTTCGTTTGGAAGCAAATTTCCATATCATTACCGGAAACATAAACGCATCAATGAACATTAACAAGTGCGTTGAAAGAGCTGGTCTTAATGTGAAAAATATCATTTTAGAACCAATCGCCTCAGCAGATGCTGTTTTAACAGACGAAGAAAAAGAAGCTGGTATTGTGTTGGTAGACATCGGAGGTGGTACAACAGATGTAGCAATCTTTCATGAAGGAATAATTCGCCATACTGCAGTGATTCCTTTTGGTGGAAATGTTATTACAGAAGACATCAAAGTTGGTTGTACAATTATGCATAAGAAAGCAGAAGCTGTAAAAAAACAATACGGTTCTGCCATTGCGAGTGAGACGAAAGAAAATGTTGTGGTTGCTATCCCTGGTTTAAAAGGAAGACCTGCTAGAGAAGTTACTTTACGAAACCTCGCTTCTATCATTCAAGCAAGAATGGAAGAAATTGTAGAATTAGTAAATTATGAAATTAAAAGTTCTGGATACGAGAAGAAACTAATCGGTGGTATTGTAGTTACTGGTGGTGGATCTCAATTGAAACACATTTCACAGTTGTTTGAATTTGTTACTGGTATGGATACTCGCTTGGGTTACCCAACGGAACATTTAGCAAACACAAATCAGGAAGTTATAAAAAGTCCAATGTATGCAACAGGAATAGGACTAGTTATGAAAGGTTTTGAAGAAATGGAAACTCAATCTGAACCAATCCCTGAAGCAGCAAGTGCCGGAAAAGTTAAAACACATTCTAAGAAAACAAGAGGAAGTTTCTTCGACGGGATATTAGGAGGTGATATATTCAAGAAAGGAAGAAGTGGTATTGTTGAATTCTTCAGTGAAAATGATGAATCAACGGAAGAGAATAACGAGAACTAGAACTGAAAAAAGAAAGATATGGAATTTGAAATGAAAAAAGACGTTATCTCAATCATCAAAGTTATTGGTGTTGGAGGCGGAGGTGGAAATGCCGTTAATCACATGTACAATGAAGGCATCAAAGGAGTTGATTTTGTTGTTTGTAATACAGATTTACAAGCTTTAGATATATCCCCTGTCCCTTTTAAAATTCAACTCGGACCTTCATTAACAGAAGGACGTGGAGCTGGATCTATCCCTGAAATAGGAAAGAATGCTGCTGTTGAAAATATTGAAGAAATAAAAGAATATTTAGGTACAGATACTAAAATGGTTTTTGTTACTGCCGGAATGGGTGGTGGAACAGGAACAGGTGCTGCGCCAATCATTGCACAGGTTGCGAAAGAAATGGGTATTTTAACCGTTGGAATCGTAACTGTACCTTTTAATTTTGAAGGTAGAAAAAGAAGAATTCAAGCCGAAGAAGGTTTAGAGTCAATGCGCCAAAGTGTTGATACTTTATTGGTCATAAATAACGAAAGATTACGAGAAATTTCTGGAAATCTTTCCATCGGTGAAGCTTTTGCTCAAGCAGATAATGTTTTAGCAACTGCTGCAAAAGGAATCGCTGAAGTGATTGCCGTAACTGGTGCGATTAATGTCGATTTCAATGATGTTAGCACAGTAATGAAAGACAGTGGTGTTGCCGTAATGGGTAGTGCTGAAGCTGAAGGTGAAAACAGAGCATTGAAAGCGGTTGAAAAATCACTTGAATCTCCTTTGTTAAACGATAATGACATCAGTGGTGCTGAATATGTATTATTGAACATTACATACGGTGACCGTGAAGTATTGATGGATGAAATCACTCAAATTACAGATTACATTCAAGATGCCGCGGGATCAACTGCAGACGTTATATTTGGTTACGCAGAAGACACTAGTTTAGGAGATAAATTATCCGTAACAGTTATTGCTACAGGATTTGATTCTTCTCCAATTACAGGATTTGAAGTAGCTCCCAAAAAAGAAGTTACAACTTTGAAAGAGGAAGTGAAAAACGAAATTGTTACGCCTTTAGAAAATCCGACACAACAGAACACATGGGCTGGAGCGAAGGAAATTGAAAGCAAACAAGAAATGCCTTTCATAAAAGAAGTGAAAGAAACAGCAAGCATTGAAGAAACTCCAATGAGCTGGGATGTTGCATCAAATGGAAATACAGAAACTGAAGAGGAAGAAGAACCTATTCGATTAGTCCTTAAAGAAGACCTTGAGGAGAAAGAAGACTTAATTACTTCTTCAAGACAGAATGATCTAAATCCTGAAGAAAGACAGCGCATTAACACTCAGAGAATTGAAAACATTGAAAACTATACGCAAAAATTGCGTAAAACGGATGGTATTCAAGAATTAGAGAAAGAACCTGCTTTTTTACGAAGAAGAGTTCAATTGGACGATTCAATCCCTAGTGAAGAAGAAAAAACAGGGCGTTTCAGTATTTCTAAAGATGAAAACGGAACATCATTGAACAGTAATAATTCATTTTTACACGATAACGTAGACTAAATGGCATTCATCGATCAAATAAACGCTGACATCAAAAAGGCAATGTTAGCAAGAGAAAAAGATAAATTAGCAGCTTTACGCGATGTTAAATCGAAACTTCTTTTGGAAGCAACTTCCGGAAACGGTGAAGTAACTGATGCTACAGCAATGAAAATAATCATGAAACTACACAAACAACGTGTAGAAACGTATGATTTATACATGAAAGAAAATCGAGAAGATTTAGCTGTAGATGAAAAATTTCAAGCTGAAGTTATCGGCGCATATCTTCCAGAAATGATGTCTGAAGAAGACGTTTTAAAAGAAGTGAAAGCAGCAATTGAATCAACAGGAGCATCTGGACCTCAAGACATGGGGAAAGTTATGGGCTTATTGTCTGGTAAATTAGCTGGTAAAGCAGATGGTAAATTAATTGCAACTACTGTTAAAGCAGAATTATTAAAATAATAGTACTACCGATTCTTACAGGAATCTCTTAAAAAAAAGTCATTTTGAAAATTCAAAATGACTTTTTTTTTGTGAAAAAAAACGAAAAAATGAATCAAATGACTATATTAGTGTCTTTCCTAAAAACAAAACACCTCAGAATGAAAAAACAATTTTTCACACTACTAATCGTACTAACATTCTCTCCTATTTTTGCACAAAACAAAATTTCGTTTGTTGATGTTGAAAAAATCATAGAACAAACCGAAGAATATGAGAATGAAGCTGAATTTGAAAAAGCAATCAATGAAATAAGTAAAATTCCAGAAAACGATTCTTCGTATATTCCATCTTTGGTCGCAAGAACATATTATTTAGTTAATTCAGAGCAATACGACGAAGCAATTGAGTTAACGGAAATTGGAATAAATTCTGATTTCATCAAAACAAAATACTACTTCTATTTAAACAACGCTGCAGCCTATTTGGATAAAGAAGACTACACAACAGCATTGAAAAAATACAATGAAGCTTTAAAAATCTACCCTAAAAGCTATAAACTACATTACAGTAAGGGAGTAACTCTTGAAAAACTGGAACGGTTTGAAGAAGCTGCAGCAATGTATCAAAAAGCAATAATCTTAAGCCCTTTCAATAAAAGTGCTCATTTAAAATTAGGACTTTTAAGCTACCAAGAACACCACATCACGCAAGCTATGATGTGCCTTAGTATGTACTTAGTCATCAACCCAGATGGTGGAAAATCATTGGATGTTTTAAGTTTTTACAACACTATTGTTAAATCTAAAAATGAAGAAGAAAAACACGACGACGTATCAATCTCATCTGACGATGACGCATTTGAAGAAATTGATTTGATCATAAACAACTACGCTGCTTTAAACAAGAAATACAAAACAGGTAATAAAATTAATCTTGCTGTAGTTCGACAGAACCACGCAATGATTCAACAGTTGAAAAATTTTGAAGGTAATGACGGATTTTGGAGTAAATACTATGTCCCTTTCTTTCTTTGGATAGATGAATCAAAACAATTCAACAATTTTGTTTACACTTTCGTTTACTCGAATGAAAACGAAAAATATAAAAGCATTTGCAATAAAAACCTTTCTGGGATAAAAGACTTTTTGGGTAAATCTAGAAATAAATGGGATGAAATAGTTGGAAATCAAGAAATAGAAATAGACGGTGAATTCAAAAAGGTAATGTTTATTTACGACGACGGTAAAGTTTCTGCAATTGGTGATTATTCGAATCAAACACCAAAAGGACTGTGGCAATTTTTCGGAGAACACGGGTATCTTTCTGCCATTGGAAAATTTAACACCGACGGTGAGAAAATAGGGGAATGGCATTGGTACAATGAGAACGGAACAAACTCTGAAGATGGAGAATATGAAAAGGGGAAAATTAATGGCGTTTACAATGTATACCACGACAATGGTAGAGTACAAATGTCAGCTCATTTCGTAGATGGAAAGAGAGATGGGAAAGCCATATATTTCAATCGATTTGATGCTGAAACAGAAACCGTTAATTACAAAGAAGGAGAATATCAAGGAGAATACTTATCATTTCATGCATTAGGTAAAGATTTCATTGACTACAAAATAAATTATAAAGACGATGAAATTGAAGGAGAACTTTACGAATATTACCCTGATGGAAAAATACAATACGAAATAAACTTCATTGCCGGTAAAAAACAAGGTAAAGGAATAACGTATTACCATTCCGGTCAAATTGACATTGAGAAGAATTACGTAGATGATGAGTTAAACGGAACCTATAAAGAATACCATTACAACGGCGAACTTTTCAAAGAAGGAAATTGTATCGATGGGTATTTTGAAGGACCTTGGAAAACTTATTATTCAAACGGACAGATACAATCTGAAAAATTATATGCTAAAGGTAAAATCAATGGTATTGAAAAGCAATACGCACGTGACGGAAAACTTCACCAAGAAATGAGTTACCGAAAAGGAGTAATCATTGCATATAAATTCTACGATAAACAAGGAAACATCATCAAAGAAGCAAAGAAAAAAGGGGGTGAATTCTTCTACGAAGGTCATGCAGCTGATGGAAGTATCACTTCGGAAGGACTTTACGACATCGATGGTGGAAAAGAAGGGGAATGGAAATACTATTCCGACAATCACGTTCTTCAAAATATAGAATTCTTTAAAGAAGGTCAATTAGACGGTGAAGCAAAATCATTCTTCAATAGCGATATAGTATACTCAATAAACAATTATGAGGAAGGCTCTAGGGAAGGATATTCTGTTTCCTATTACCAGAACAAACAAATCAGATCTCAAGGTTATTACAAAAACGATGAACGAGAAGGTGAATGGAGATTTTATTACAAAGACGGTTCACTAAAAGCAATTGAATACTTTAACAGTGGTTTGTTGTATGGCTATGCTGAAAACTATGCTGTTGATGGAAAACTATTCAGTGAGTTTTTATATTATGATGGCGAATTATTGGAAGAATTCTATTACGATGAAGATAAAAAATTAATTGAACAAATTAAAATAGACATTGATTCAGCCAGATACTCAATCGTCAACACGTTTAGAAATGGAAATATTTCTACCCAATTTGAAATTCTTTACGAATACAAGCATGGGAAATACATCAACAATTATTTCAGTGGAAAACACTATCTCGTTGGAGAATATTTTCATGGAGAAAGAAATGGAGATTGGATTTGGTATTTTGAAAATGGGAAAGTAAAATCAAAAGGTACTTACATCCATGGAACTAAAGTGGGAGAATGGGTCGACTATTTTAAAAATGGTAAAATAAATAAATCCCAAACTTTTGATGACGGTTATAAAGTTGGAAAAGAAAAAACATTCAATAAGAATGGGGTTTTAACACAAACGAGGGATTTCAATTTAGATAAACTGGATGGAGAAGTAATGTTTTACAGTGAAGATGGACAACTTCAAGTTGTACGTCATTACAATTTCGGAAGACTAATTGGCTACAGCTATCTAGGGACGGATGGTAATCGTATTGAGATGATTCCAATTGAGAATGAAACTGCAAAAATTGTAGGTCATTTTAAAAATGGGAAAGTATCTAGAGAATTTGAAATGAAGAATGGAGATTTCGATGGTAACTACAATGAATATTATTCTACCGGTCAATTGTACGAACAACAAGTTTATGTAAACGACGAAAGACAAGGCTTGTATCAAGTATTCTACCCAAATGGAAAAATCATGGAAGAAGGAAACTATGAAAATGGTGAAGCAAACGGAGTTTATAAAAAATACTATTCTACAGGGAAAATAAAAGAAGAAATCACATACATAAACGATGTACGTCATGGGGAAACGAAATTTTATAATTCTGCGGGGAAACTTGTTAAGGTTAAAACATACGTTGACGGTGAGGTAATTTCAGAAAAAAAAATGTAATCAATGGTCAATAAAACAATTCTATTCCTGTCCATTCTTCTTTCAACAACAATTGCTAGAACACAATTTTCAGAAGAATACATTAAATACAAAGCAGAATATCCTGACGAGGAAAGGGTTCGACTCAATGACCACACAAGGATGACCTTGAACATTGTCGATGGAGAAATTAAAATTGACTTAGATTATACAGAAGAGGATATCTACTTAAAACCAACTGCAAATTATTTTGCAGAACGGTCACTTTCCTACACAACTTTTTTTGATTTCAATGAAATTGAAGCCCACTCACTTGTGTACAATGGAAAAAAATACAAAAAAGAAAAAGTTAAGCTCTTTTCCCACAAAGACGAACTTTCAGGAGCCGTTTTTTACGATGACAGCAAATCTGTAAATTTCATATTCCCCAAATTATCCGAAGGGTCAAAGTCATTCTTACATTATTCTGAAACCATCAACGACCCACATTTTATGTCAGGCATGTATTTCGGGTCTTATTTCCCCGTTTTAAATACAACCTATGAAATTGTAGTCGATAAAAATATTCAACTTATTTTTAAAGAATTCAATACAGATACTTTGATTTATGAATACACAAAAGCGGACGATGGGAAGTACATTACTTATACGTGGAATATAAAAAACATGAACATCTATAAACCGGAAGGTTCTACTGTAAATTTCAGAAATTACCTCCCGCACATCATCCCAATCATTGAATCATACAATTCTCCAGAGAAAGGAAAAGTCGATATTTTGGGGAATGTTGACGAATTGTACAACTGGTATTATGGATTTATTTGTGACGTAAATACCGCCGAACCGAACGAAGAATTAGTGAAAACGGTTCAAGAAATTACAAAAGACAAAGTCAGTGATTTAGAAAAGGTAAAAGCAATCTACTATTGGGTGCAAAAAAACATCAAGTATGTCGCTTTCGAATATGCTTTAGGTGGTTTTATCCCTCGGGAAGCGAATGACATTTACACTAAAAAGTACGGCGATTGCAAAGACAACTCAAGTATTCTTGAAGAAATGTTGAAAATAGCTGAATTGGATGGGCATTTAACATGGATAGGAACTAGAGACATTCCCTACACTTACGAAGAAGTTCCTACACCAGCCGTTGATAATCACATGATCATGAGTTACATTGACGGTGAGGATGTTTATTTCTTGGATGCAACGGGTCGTTTCTACCCACTCGGTCTACCCACATCATTCATTCAAGGAAAAGAAGCCTTGATTGCCATTGATTCTACGCATTACAGAATTGAAACTGTTCCAATTATGCCCCCAGAGGCAACAATATATTCGGACAGTGCAATACTTCAAATTGTTGGAAAAAAATTACAAGGAAAAGGAACAGCCGTTTCGACAGGTTATTTCAAAATTGACTTCTACCAAGCTTTAGAAAACCAAAAAAACAACCATGATTTACTTCAATTCTATGGTTCAAATTTCAATAAGGGAAATAATAAATTCGTCATCACTTCTTTTGAGGAGATCAACAAATACGATTACGAAAAAGATTTCATTGTAAACTACGATTTCACCATCAGTAATTACATCAATTCGTCTGGAGATGAAATATATGTGAACTTGAATTTAGATAAATCTCCATTGAGTTTCAAAATTCCAGAAGAAGATATTCTACCGAAAGAATATGATTACAAATCCATCGACCAATATTCCTACACCCTCGAAATTCCTGAAGGCTATGTTGCGGATTTTATCCCGGAAGACTTACGAATTGACAATGAGCAATTCTCCGTTAAAATTACGTACAAATTAACAGAAAACAGAATCACTTATACACAAGTTCTTCGTTTCAATTATTTAGAATTAGACAAAGAACAGCAAATAGAATACAATAAAACAATCAAACAATTATCGAAAGCATACCGCGAATCGATTGTATTAAAGAAAAAATAATACTATGAAATTATTCTTAAGCATTTCCATATTTTTCATTGCTCTGTCCGTTTTTTCTCAGGACGACATAAGTCCAATCACGCTAGACTATGATTGGGAGGAGAGCCCCGTTTACCATGTTGACGAAAACGACACCAATGAGTTGATTGCAATAAAGGACAAAAACATTGTTGAGTTCTTTTTCATTGATGAAGGCTTATCTGAATTTGTTGTTAAACATCGTGTACTTTGGCTAAACTCTGATCAAGCAATTGAAGATAACAATAAAATATATTTACCTTATTCATCGTCGTCTGAACTGATCGTCAATAAAGCCAGAGTGATTACAAAAGATGGCAAAATAATTGAACTCTCTGAAGACAAAATATTGACTGCTGAAGATGATGAGACGGGAGAAGTATACAAGTATTTCACTTTTGAGGGAATTGAAAAAGGAAGTTTTGTTGAGTATTTATACACATTAAAAAAATACCCTTCTTACAAAGGAAAGAAAGTTGGATTTCAAACTTCGAACCTTCGGTTAAATGTTGAATTTGATTTATACGCCCCAGAAAACTTGATTTTTACATTCAAATCATACAACGGTTTACCCGAAATCATAAAAGAC
>Ga0256845_1000811_pt1 | contig 27206 bp, 24 predicted proteins | sample RiftiametaG_FD_189101 | JGI IMG/M metagenome (GOLD analysis project Ga0256845, IMG submission 189101) | Tube worm associated microbial communities from hydrothermal vent at the East Pacific Rise, Pacific Ocean - Riftia | ecosystem: Host-associated > Annelida > Integument > Unclassified ... | reverse complement strand
TTGTGGTTGGATGTGGTGGGTGCCTTTGGTGAGGGTAAGCACTTCTTTGTTAAGTTGGTTGGTGATTTTTTGGGCTTTATTTTGTTGTGTTGTGATTTGGGATTTTTTCATGTTTCTTTCCTACATACATATATTATTTTTATGTAATTATACATTTATACATTGGTTAATCTTATAAAGATTTGCACTTAAAAATGGGATTGTTGAGAACAAAGGTCTAAAAAACAACCCAATAAAACACCATATATTCGTAAAAAGTTTTATTTATCAACTATAATAATCCAAACACAAAACTTATCAACTTGAGACCTTTGCATATAATATGGGTGATTAGCAAAATTCAATTTTTGCCCAATTGGTAATTTTCTTAAATCTTGTCCTAGCAGAGCTAAGGCTGGGTTTAAAAAATTACCAAGTGGGTGAAAAGTGGATTCTTGATGATTATTTATATTTATGCAAAGGCCTCAATATGACTTAATAAAATTTACCAACAAAAAACAATGATGAGTGACAAAAAAACCGTACAACAATTACCAATACAATGATAACAACAGGCGGCATACAAAAAATGCACACCTCACTTACAGGTGATAATGCAATCTACCAAATGCCAATTGGCAATAATTTGGTGCCAATGAACGAATTAATCGGGCAAGAAATATCCCTCACATTCAACGGCGAAATCACCTGCTCAAACTGTGGCACAACGACTCGAAAAAGTTACTCTCAAGGCTATTGTTTTCCTTGTTGTCGAGATTTAGCACGGTGTGATTTGTGCATTATGAAGCCTGAAACTTGCCACCACCATCTTGGCACTTGTCGTGAACCGCTATGGGGGCTAGATAATTGCTTTGCCCCACATATTATTTACCTAGCAAACTCATCAGGTGTTAAAGTCGGCATTACTCGCAAAAGCAATATGCCCAGCCGCTGGATTGACCAAGGTGCAGTGCAAGCCTTACCCATACTTGAGGTTGATACACGACTAAAATCTGGACAAATTGAAATCGCCTTAAAAGCATTTGTCAACGACAAAACCAACTGGCGAAAAATGCTTAAAAATGAAGTAGATGCCACCGATCTTATCGCAAAAAAACAGCAACTACTTGCAGAAGTATCCGACTTAACAACAAACTTAGGCGCAATAACCTTAAACAACGAAGTCATAAAGATCAATTATCCTGTCATAGAATACCCAAACAAAATTAATTCATTAAATTTTGACAAAACGCCTGAAATTTCTGGCGTTTTACAAGGCATTAAGGGGCAATATTTATTATTAGACACGGGCGTTCTTAACATCAGAAAATTTAGTTCATATAACCTTACATTAACTTACTAGGGAAGGACAAATGGCAGCATTGCAAATTGAAACACTAGAAACAGGTAAAGGCAAAGTGTGCAAAGCACGAGATAAAATTTCTGTGCACTATACAGGTTGGCTCACAAATGGTAAAAAATTCGACTCAAGCCTAGATTGTGACAGCCCATTTGACTTTACACTCGGCACAGGCGTAGTTATTCCCGGCTGGGATCAGGGCATTGAAGGCATGAAAGTCAATGAAAAACGCAAACTCACCATCCCCTCAAAACTGGCTTACGGCGAATTTGGCTCAGGTGCCATCCCACCAAGTGCTACCACAATTTTTGAAATTACATTATTGGCTATTAAGTAATAAGTTGCTGTATTGTCGCTTTATCCGCAAAGAGTGTCAAGCAAATAACCAGAATTATTCACACCTATGCTCTCTCTGAATGCCTTCTACCCATTCGCCTTTAATATAATATGTGGTTGAACACATATTTCCTGTGCCCATAGTTTCGTCTTGCTTTAAAACCTTGGTTAAGCCTTTATTTTTGCTGGATTTAAATACGCAAAATACCTGAGCCTCATTTATCCCTGATAAATTAAGCCTGATTGACACAAATGGCAATGTATTTCCATAAAAATTAAATGCCACACGGATTACATAACATTTGTAAGTTATCTCTACGCATTGTTATTATTCTCATAGAGTGCTCCCATCAAAAATATCTCCGAGAGTATCTATAGTTGCAGTTGTTGCCACAACTACAGGCACTATTTCAATGGCTTTTACTGCAACTTCGTCAATACTTTGATGACGAATTGCAGTGCCGTTGAATGGTTTACCTAAAGGGAACAAATCCAATATATTTAAACTTTCATTTGTTTCAGTATTTGAAGTAACATTATCAGGTAAAGTTGTAGCAGGAATAAAATTTTTATCTTCAGGGGCAGTTGCTATACGCCATTCGGCTTCTTTAAAGTGTTTTTTGACGGTATCTGACCGCTCTTCTTGGATAGTATTTTCAGTTTGTTGAAATTCAAAATTAATTGCTTTTGGGTTTTCAGAATCAACACTTGTTTTATCTACTTGCTCTGACTTAGTGTCTGTAATAATTGGGTAAAGTCCTCCGTTATCCCCATCAGTGTCTGGAGCGCTCATATCAACAACTAAACTACCTTGAGGTATCACTAAACCTTCATAATAGTCATCCATCTTACTGGTAACAGTATCAGGAAGCATAACTGAAATAAACTGTCCCATATCATTTTGGACTTCATCGTACAAAGTTCCAGCTATTTCCCAGGTATTTAAAAATACCAGTCCTGTGTAGTTAGTAGTATCAAAGACCATTATGATTGTATCAGTAGATTGATTGCCTTCTGTGTATATAACCCCAGGGATTACATTGCCTTCGGAATCTGCCAATGATTCTCCGCAGTCCCAAGGGTCAATTGGGTCAATTTTCTGATTTGCAGTAAAAGTAAGTTTAATTGCTGTGCTATTCTGATGTAGGCTAAAGTCAATAATTCTAAGCATGTCATATTCATCAGCACTGGAAATATAGTCTTGAGCATCTACTTTGGTAGCCATTTGGGTATCTATGTATCTAGCTGGTAAATTATCCAGTTTACTATCCACTGGGATATTTCTTGATCGGTCTTCGAATTGGCTTTTGGCAGTATCTGACCAGGTTTCCCTCATAACACTCTTACTATCTGCTGATATTACACTACCCAGTAAGAATTGATTTAATTCGTACTTATCTACATGCATATAAGTGCCGTCATCTATACCTGAAGTGTCTAATTCAAGAACGACACTGTTGGCACCTAAAGCACCTTTATTCCAAACAAACCCAGTACCTGACAGGTAATCTCCTGTATTTGTTGCAGCCTCTACAATCACCCCCACATCCCAACTATTGAATGCCAGTAATTGGGTATTAAATTCCATAACGACATATAATTTGCTATTTTGTTGGTATACATTGAATTTTTCAACGATAGGCGCTATTCTGTTTTCTCTATTATTCATTACTCCCCCTATTGTGTTTCTATAGGATTATTTTTACATAAAAACTTACATTAAATGGCTAAGAAGTTTACACATCAAAAAATACTTTTACCACTAACGAGCAGGTTAAAATAAAACCCAGTTTAATATAATCAAAAAGTTACTCTTATGAATGACGATTTCCCACGAATAAAAAGATTGCCTGCTTATGTTTTTGCAGTAACCAATGAGTTAAAAGCCAAGGCTCGCGCTCGTGGCGAGGACATTATTGATTTTGGGATGGGCAATCCTGACCAGCCAACGCCTGACCATATTGTTGAAAAATTGGTGGAAGCGGCACGGCGCAAGGATACGCATCGTTATTCTGCTTCTCGTGGCATTCCACGATTGCGCAAAGCGATTGCCGATTGGTATCAAAGGCGCTTTGAGGTTGATATTGACCCAGAAACCGAGGCAATCGTTACTATTGGCTCTAAAGAAGGGTTGGCAAATTTGGCGCAAGCAGTGGTTGGCAATGGCGATACGGTGTTGGTGCCAAATCCTGCTTATCCTATTCATCCGTATGGATTTGTGATTGCAGGGGCGGATATTCAGCATGTGCCTTGTGGACCTGAGGATGATTTTTTTGCAGAATTAGAACGCTCAATTAAAAACACTTTTCCAAAGCCAAAAATGTTGGTGCTAAATTACCCCTCTAACCCAACCACTGAGTGCGTAGAATTAGAGTTTTTTGAAAAAGTCATTAAAATTGCCAAAGCCCATAAAATCTGGGTCATTCAAGACTTGGCTTATGCAGATATTGTCTTTGACGGCTATGTGGCACCAAGTATTTTACAAGTGGAGGGCGCTAAAGAAATTGCTGTTGAGTTTTTCTCACTGTCAAAAAGTTACAATATGCCCGGTTGGCGTGTTGGCTTTATGGTCGGCAACCCAACTTTAGTGGGTGCGCTTGCTAAAATTAAATCTTACCTAGATTATGGCATGTTTACCCCTATTCAAGTCGCCGCCATTGAGGCATTAGAGGGGGATCAAAGTTGTGTGCGAGAAATCTCAAATATGTATCAAGACAGGCGAGATGTGTTATGCGAAGGGCTAAACTCTATTGGCTGGACAGTTACCCCACCTAAAGCCACAATGTTTGTTTGGGCAAAAATCCCTGAATTTTACCAAGCATTAGGCTCGTTAGAATTTACCAAAAAACTGCTTAAAGTGGCAAAAGTTGGCGTATCGCCCGGTATCGGTTTTGGTGATTATGGCGATAAATATGTGCGCTTCGGGTTGATTGAAAATGAACACCGCACCCGGCAAGCCATTCGTGGCATTAAAGAAATGTTTAAACAAGATGAATTACGCTAAGGCTTATAAACTTCTCCTGCGGGGGCACTGGACGCTACTCGGTATGTCAGGCGTGGGCAAAACGCACCTTGCTAAGTTGCTCGGCACACAAGGCAAATGTTATCATTATTCTGGCGATTATCGCATTGGCACCAAATATCTTAATGATGCTATTGTTGACAATATTAAACAAAAAATTTCTCAAAATGACGATTTAGCCAAATTATTAAACAACAACGCTTTCAGCATTAAAAATCATGTTACTCTTGACAATCTCTCTTCAGCATCAGATTTTTTAGGCAAAGTTGGCAATCCCGAACAAGGGGGGCTACCGATTGATGAATTTTGCAGGCGACAATTGTTACACCGAGAAGCCGAAATCAAAGCCATGCAGGATGTGCCTAAGTTTATTGAAAAATCTCAAGCACAAGGATATAGCCATTTTATTAATGATGCAGGCGGGTCTTTGTGTGAACTTGACGACGAAGTGCATAAAACACTATTTAAACACACACTTATTATCTACATTAAGGCAAATGAAGCCAACGAATCCACGCTCATTGAACGCGCACAAACACACCCAAAACCTTTATATTATCAAGCCGATTTCCTTAAGCAACAACTGGACATCTACTTACAAGAAAATCACCTAATTTATATCGCACAAATCGATCCAAACGCATTCGTACGCTGGATTTTTCCACGCTTACTTAAACATCGAAAGCCAAAGTATGCCGCCATTGCTAACCAATATGGTTGCACCATTGACAGTCAAGACTTATATCAATGTCAAAATGCTGACGACATCATTAAATTTATTTCTGAGGCGCTTCACTAATGCCACTCATTGCCCATTCAAACCTACCTTCTTTTCAACGCCTCCAACAAGAGGGAGAAAATATTCTATCAAAAGAGCGTGCCAACACCCAAGAAATTCGTGAACTGCACATCGGGCTGTTAAATATGATGCCCGACCTAGCGCTTGAAGCAACAGAGCGTCAATTTTTCCGCCTAATCGGACACTCTAACCAAATTGCACAATTCTACCTGCACCCCTTTACCCTATCTTCTATTAAACGCAGTGAAAAAGCACAAGCCCATGTTGATCAACACTACCAAAGTTTTGACGATATTAAAACCCAAGGACTGGATGCATTAATTATCACAGGCGCACATATCGAAGATGCCGATTTAGAAAAAGCACCCTTTTATGAACAACTTAAGGAAGTGATTGAATGGTCGTATGCGCATGTTACCTCAACACTCTGCTCATGCTTGGCAACGCACGCTGTGCTTGAATTTTTATATGGACAAAAACGCCAACCAATTGGCAAAAAATGTTGGGGCGTATTCCCACACCAAGTGCTGGATCGACAACACCCGTTAATGAACGGCGTAAATACCCGTTTTGATGTGCCACATTCTCGTTTTAATGAAATTTCAAAAGCACAATTTGATGCCGCTGGCGTTAAAATTTTAGTTGATAGCAAAATCGGTGCCCATCTAGGTGTAAGCGCAGATTTACTCAGAATTGTCTTTTTCCAAGGACACCCAGAATACGACACCATCAGCCTACTCAAAGAATACAAACGCGATATTATCGCCTATCTGCAAAACACACGGGACGATTACCCCCCTTTCCCTGAACACTACTTAACCCAGCAAAACCAAGCCATTCTCAACGAGTATAAAACCAAATTATTGGCGCAAACATTCACCCTGGCAGATTTCCCCGAACAACTCATTAGCAAAACCCTAAACAACACTTGGGGCAACGCCACCAATGTGATTATCAACAACTGGATTGGTTGCGTGTACCAAGTAACCCATAAGGACATCAATAAGCCCTTTATGGACGGCATTAATCCGAATGACCCACTGAATTTAAAACAGTGAACCCAATCTCAAAGCCACTGCTCAAGTGGTTTGACCAATTTGGCCGCAAAACACTGCCTTGGCAGAGTAAACCTGCTAACCCTTACCATGTTTGGCTCAGTGAAATTATGTTACAACAAACTCAGGTAACCACAGTCATCGGCTATTTTAATAATTTTATTCAGCATTTTCCCACCATAGAAGCGCTTGCTGATGCCAGCGAAGATGCTGTTTTGGCACAATGGGCAGGCTTAGGCTATTACGCCAGAGCAAGAAATCTGCACACCACCGCCCACCTTATCATGCGCCAATACCAAGGCAATTTTCCCACTGAATTTAAACAAGTGCTAGATTTACCCGGTGTGGGTGAATCCACAGCAGGCGCTATTTTATCCATCAGTTTTCACCAAAACCACGCCATACTTGATGGCAATGTAAAACGAGTTCTTGCAAGATGCCACCAAGTTCAAGGACATTATGGACAAAGTGCAACACTTAAACAATTATGGCATTTAGCAAAATACCACACACCCAATCAGCGTAACGCCGAATACACGCAAGCCATTATGGATTTAGGCGCCACCTTATGCACCCGCAGCAAGCCGAATTGCACACGCTGCCCCATCCAATCTCAGTGCTTGGCACAACAAACCAATACGCAAGACCAATACCCCAACCCAAAGCCGAAAAAAAACAAGCCCACCCGCACCACTGCCATGCTAATTTATCAAAACACCGCAGGAGAAATTTACCTAGAAAAACGACCAAAAAAAGGCATTTGGGGCGGACTGTGGAGCCTAGTAGAGTGTGAAAACAAGGAAAAAACCATCCTCCAAACCCTCAAAGAATTTGACCCCAACGCACACATAAAAGCAAACTTAGCCGTCATCAAACACAGTTTTACCCACTATCACTTATTAATTTACCCAATATTGATTCATTGCCCTGATAATAAGCAAACATTCCACCCCCTTGAACAACTGACACTCGGACTCCCTGCGCCCGTTAAAACCCTCATAAATCGGTTAAAATAAACGCATGAAGATTATTCGTGGCTTACAAAACTTAACTCAATACCAAGGCTCTGTCGTTACCATCGGCAACTTCGATGGCGTGCATCTTGGCCATCAAAACATCCTCGCACAATTGATTAAGAAATCCAAACAATTGAATTTACCCACCGTGCTTATTTCATTTTCACCCACACCACAACGATTCTTTGGCCACGAAAAAGCAACACTCAGTAGCTTTAAAGAAAAACAACATTTGTTATCCGAATTAGGCTTAGATGTCCACCTAATCGTGCATTTTAATCAAACATTTTCTCAATTGACCGCATTAGATTTTGTGCAAAAAATTCTCCTTGATAAACTCAATATGCAACATTGCCTAATTGGCGATGACTTTCATTTTGGCAAAGACAGGCAAGGCGATTTTGCACTCTTACAAACCCTGTCCAAAACCAAAGGATTTACCCTGGCAAACACACCCAGCATCTGCCATAACAATACCCGTATCAGCAGCTCAGAAATCCGCTCACTATTAGCACAAGGCAATCTCCAATCCGCCGCCACAATGCTCGGTCGTGCATTCTCCATTACTGGCACCGTTGCACATGGGTTAAAAAATGGACGCACCATTGGCTTCCCAACCATCAATATCCCTATTAAACGCAAAATCAGCCCCGTCCATGGCATCTTTGCTGTAACAGTAGAACTTGATGGCACTTCTTATCAAGGCGTATGCAGCATTGGCAATCGCCCCATCATCGGCGGTAAAAAAACACTGCTAGAAGTCTTCTTATTTGATTTTAATCGTGAAGTTTACGGACTTAAAGTCAAAACCACCTTTCAGCACAAAATCAGAGAAGAGGAAGATTTCGACGACTTTGCCACCTTAAAAAAACAAATTAAAATTGATGTTAGTCATGCCAAAAAATACTTTATTTAAGCCTAATGATGTCGCCATACACGCCATTCGCTCCCGCGGCAAAGGCGGGCAAAATGTCAACAAAGTCAACACTGGCATTCATCTGCGCTTTGACATAAAAGCCTCAAGCTTGACCAGTGAAAACAAAGAAAAATTACTTAAATTAAACGATATACGCCTGTCTAAAGAAGGCATAATCGTCATTAAAGCCGACAATTTTCGCACGCAAGAAAAAAACCGCTTAGAAGCACTAAAGCGTTTAAATTTACTATTAACCAAAACATTCAAAGTGCCAAAAATCAGAAAACCAACCAAAATTTCTAAAGCAGCCCTTGCCAAACAAATTAAACAAAAAATACAACGCTCAAAAATTAAACAAACTCGAAAAAAGGTTAGATTCTAATGCTCAACACTCTACAAAAAACACTCTTAAAACTACACAATAACAAATTATTTGAATTTAGCGTAATTGGCGTTATCATTTTTTCATCCCTACTCATTGGCGTTAAAACTTACGACCTTAACCCAAATTATTTGCTCGTATTAGAAGTGCTAGACATGGGTGTAACCGTCTTCTTCTTAATCGAAATTTTGCTTAGATTCATCACCACCCCCAACAAAAAACGCTTTTTTCACAACGCTTGGAATATATTCGACACCCTCATCGTTACCATCAGCCTAATCCCCATTGATCAAAGCGAATACGCACTATTAGCCCGCCTAATCCGCATTTTCCGTGTCCTGCGCCTAGTCAGTGCCATTCCCGAACTACGCCTACTGGTCAACGCATTGCTCAAAGCCCTGCCGTCAATGGGCTATGTGCTACTCTTGATGTTTATCCTATTCTATATGTATGCCGCTGTCGGCAGTTTTATCTTCGAATCCATTAACCCTGTCCTATGGGGTGATATTTCCATCTCTATGCTCACCCTATTCAGAGTCGTTACTTTTGAAGACTGGACCGATGTGATGTATGAAACCATGATTGTGCATCCGTGGTCATGGGTGTATTATTTGTCGTTTATTTTCTTTAATGCTTTTGTGTTTTTAAATATGATGATTGGCATTGTCATTGACAAAATGCAACAAGAGCACGAAAGCGACGAAGAGGGCGTGCATGAACGCCTAAAACGCATTGAGAAAAAACTAGACAGTTTGGCAAAATAACACTTATTTTGCGTTTTTTTGATATTTAAATCTTACCAAAAGACCGTTGCCAACCTAGGAAAAACACAAAGAAAATAGCGCAACCACCCTACATTCACCCTTATAAATCAAATTATGTTGATGTGTCAAGTAATACCCCTATTTAAAAAAGTCTGTCAAGGTAAAAAAACGAGTAGAATATTAATTTAATATCCAATTCAAAGTAAAAAAAGGTGTTTTGCCATTTTTCATTTAAACAGTTTCAAAATGAAAATTAGCGCATAATAAATTACACTAAGCGCTTAAGTAAAAATAACACCTCAATTAAACAATAATCTTTCACATCGCACTATTTATTGGGGAATAAAAATGAAAAAAATAATTCAAACAAGCCTCTACATTGTCACCATAGTATTGTCACTTAACACTGCGGCGGCAGAAGAAAAAACAGGCGATGGACACATTACAGCCAAAGCGTCAACAATGGGCTTTGGCATTGAATACAATTATCCCGTTACCTCAGTCCTAAGCATTGGCATTGGTGTTAATAAATTTAGTGCGAACAAAACCCTAACCAAGCATAATGTTCATTACAATGCCGATGTTGATTTTAAAAGCGCCTCCATTATTACCAACTACCACCCCTTTAGCAATGGTTTCCGCCTGCGTGCTGGCACTTATTACAACGATAATAAAATCAACTTAAGTGCCGATTCATCCACTGGAACCCTCACTATTGCTAGCACAGAGTTTACCAATGCAGATATTGCCATCAACGGTGAATTAAGTTTTAAGAAATTTTCGCCTTATATTGGTATCGGCTATGGCTCCGAACCAATTGGCGACAATACTTTGTCTCTTGATATTGACATCGGCGTTATGCAAAGCCCCATTAAAGTGCAATTAACAGGAACTTGTGAAGCAAACCCCACCAAAGAACTTGCTTGCAATTTATTTGATCCCAGTTTGGCAAAAGCAAAGGCAGATTTAGAGGAAGAAGCAGGCAAAATTAAATTGTATCCTATTGTTTCATTGGGTTTGTCGTATCGTTTTTAGCGACAAAAATAGTGGTGTGAAGGTTTAATTGCTTTCAAATAATTCAAAATTTTCAAAATCATCAATATTTGCAGTTTGCTTGCCATTGCTTAAATTGAATTTTTGCCAAGCGGTGGCGGTGGCTCTGATTTTTGTTATTTTGTTGTTGTGAATACTTAAACTGCAATCGCTTGTCCACCATTGTTGTAATTGGTTTTTATGCCATAGGCATATTTCTCTGCCGCTAGAAACGATGGTTTGTCCATCGGGGCTAAAGTTGGCGCTTAGAACTAAATTTGAATGCCCTGTAAAAGTGTGCAAGCACTGTCCGTTTAAATTCCATAATTTAAGGGTGTTGTCGTGTGATGTAGAAATGATAGTTTGTCCATCGGGGCTAAAGTTGGCGCTTAGAGCCCCTATTGAATGCCCTGTAAAAGTATGCAAGCACTGCCCGTTTAAATTCCATAATTTAAGGGTGTTGTCGTATGATGCAGAAATGATAGTTTGTCCATCGGGGCTAAAGTTGGCGCTTAGAACCCAATTTGAATGCCCTGTAAAAGTGTGCAGGCACTGCCCGTTTAAATTCCATAATTTAAGGGTGTTGTCGTGTGATGTAGAAATGATAGTTTGTCCATCGGGGCTAAAGTTGGTATTTTGAACCCAATTTGAATGCCCTGTAAAAGTGTGCAGGCACTGCCCGTTTAAATTCCATAATTTAAGGGTGTTGTCGTGTGATGTAGAAATGATAGTTTGTCCATCGGGGCTAAAGTTGGCGCTTAGAACCCAATTTAAATGCCCTGTAAAAGTGTGTAAGCACTGTCCGTTTAAATTCCATAATTTAAGGGTGTTGTCAAATGATGCAGAAATGATAGTTTGTCCATCGGGGCTAAAGTTGGCGCTTTGAACCAAATCTGAATGCTCTATAAAAGTGTGCAAGCACTGTCCATTTAAACTCCATAATTTAAGGGTATTGTCCCATGATGCAGAAATGATAGTTTGTCCATCGGGGCTAAAGTTGGCGATCAAAACCCTTTCTGAATGCCCTGTAAAAGTGTGCAAGCACTGTCCATTTAAATTCCATAATTTAAGGGTTTTATCATCTGATGCAGAAATGATAGTTTGTCCATCGGGGCTAAAGTTGGCGCCTTGAGCCTCCCCTGAATGCCCTGTAAAAGTGTGCAAGCACTGTCCGTTTAAATTCCATAATTTAAGGGTTTTATCATCTGATGCAGAAATGATAGTTTGTCCATCGGGGCTAAAATTGGCGTTAAGAGCCCCTCCTGAATGCCCTATAAAAGTGTGCAAGCACTGTCCGCTTAAATTCCATAATTTAAGGGTGTTGTCAAATGATGCAGAAATGATAGTTTGCCCATCGGGGCTAAAGTTGGCGCTTTGAATCCCTGGATGCCCTGTAAAAGTGTGCAAGCACTGTCCATTTAAATTCCATAATTTAAAGGTGTTGTCCCATGATGCAGAAATGATAGTTTGTCCATCGGGGCTAAAGTTGGCACTTTGAATTGCGCCCGAATGCCCAGTTTGTAAAAAATCAAATTGACTGAGATTCTGCACACTACTTGTTTTTAATTTATGTGAATTGACATAAATATGCCATTGTAATGCCTTGCTAAACGCTGTATGTTCAAACTCAAATTGACAATTGTCCACTGTCCACTGATGCATGCCAGAATGTAACGCATCATCGATTTTAAAATTAAAATCAGTGTGTAAATCTTGCAACACACAATCACGCCAAACTGATTGATTGAGATTGCTATCGTTGATTTTTACTATGGCAATCTCCACATTTTTCCAGCGACTGGCTGGCAAATCACTGTGGCTTAAAATCAGTTCTTTGGTTTTTAGACCTGTAACAAATAATTGCTTTACTTTTAAATAACTTAAATCAACACATTCAAAATCAAGTGTGATGCCCATTTCTTTACTCATTGTGCTAACAATATCCAGTGCCAAATGTGTTAACTCGGTTGTGTTTTTTTGTTGCAATGAGTCTTTAAGCGCTTGCTTTAATTGTTTAATCTCTTTGGGCTTTAACAGAAGTATGCCATCTAAAATAAACTGCCGAGTGAGCAGAGAAATGGCTTTGTTTAATTTAAAATCACCTAGCAACTGACGCCAATTTTTTAAAATCCATTGTGCTAAAAAAAACTCCTGCATGGAACTGTGGGTAAAGCCAAAATCTTCCTCGCCAAAGCGCACCAATAAAGTGGAATTACGCAAATCCCGCTCTAATTCACTATTGCTCACTTTGTCGTATTGTTGCAAGATACTTGTATTGCGGTGCAGCCAACTTTGATACCATTCATTCAGTTCATCCACCATTAAAATCTGCTCACTTTGTTGCCACAACTCAGCAGACAAATCTTGCAATAAAATGCGTTTGTGACGGGGGCGCAAAATATGCTTGCCCTCATCTCGATCAATAGCATCATCAATCAATGCTTGATACACCGCTGCTGAATTAATCACTCTCAGAGTTTGTAATGCAGGCAATACTTGCGCTATTCTGGTTAATAAAAATGGACGCTTTGCTAGATTTGCTAAATAGCGATTGTCATTAATCAACTCAAAAACAACTCTGCTTTTATTGCCCAACTGCTTTTCTAACAAAGATTCAATTTGCAATGCATTAAAAGGCAATATTTCAACCGCACGATAGTCTTCAGACGCTGAATCGGTGCGCCCTAAACCACGCAAAAATGAGGATTGTGCCTTTAAATCTTCAAAATGATGGGTGCGACAAGAAAGCACTATTTTTACCTTAGACTGAGAGCGAAAAGTATCGATGGGGAAAACTCGCATTAATTCGGATAAAAACTGTTGGCGCATATCTTGATTGTAATGCACCAATTTTTCATCCAAGCCGTCAAAAATAAAAATCAGTGTGCCATCTTGCGCTTGTTGGATAAAGTCTTGAGCTTGAGTCTTAATATTTTGTCGCCCCAGCACATTGTCAATAATTTCCTCCAAAAGGGGCTGACGCACTATATTGTCTTTAGTAACAAAAGTTGGCGTATCTCGTAAATCAATATAAAAAGGTGTAATCTTAGTGCCAGCAAGCTCTTTTGCAAAAATACGACAACTGAAAGTTTTCCCCATGCCATAATCACCCAAAATTGCATAAATAGATTGATCAGAATTCTGCGCCCAAGCGAGCATATCGGGAATTAATTCATATTCAGGTGTATCAGGCTGTGCGTCTTTACCAACAAGGCTTTCGCTTTGATTTTTTACCTCCATACCCTTGGCTTTACTAGGCACAAAAGCATCATATTCATAATTTCCATTACACGAGTTTTCTATATGTTTTTTCTCCTTCTGTTTGGTTTTTTCTTGCTCCTCCATTACTTTTGTCAGATCGCTTATAACTTTATCAACAAACTTAATTTTCGACTCTTCTTTTATACAATCACCAAAAAAATTACCTTTACGATCATTTAAATAACACACATGTTGCTGTAAAGTTTGCTGATGTAGATCTCCTTCTGGCAATGCCTCCTTCATTTGTGTAAAAAAATCATCAGCACTGATATCTTTGCCATCAATTTTCGCATCCAAACCAAATAACAACAAACGATTATTGTCCAATAAATAAGGGACTTCTTTTTCTTTGATATACTCACTTTTTAAAAAGTTTTGTGACAAAGCTGCCAATCCAAAATCGGCAGAGCGTAAATTTTGCTGAATTTGCTGGTCAAAAGAACCCCCAAAAGTCAATTCTTGCATTGTCCAAATCTTTACGCTTCTTTCATTAATACAAGGCGATCGACTTTCAAATAATCCTTGGAAATCATGTACAAGCCTTTCATCTTCTTTACTATAGCTGATAAAAATTATAATATCATTAACATCTATTTTTTTTCCAGCATCCTTGGCAGTATTTTTCTGAAAGATACTATATTGACGATTTGCCTCAGGTTGAACAACAATCGGAGCGACATAACGCGTTGTTAATTGCAATCTTGTTGGCTGTGTTCTACTGGCTTTAACTATATTTACTTCAATCGATTCTAGTATCTTTCTACCTGTTAAATCGTCATCCTCTGCTTGTGCATTATCAATTGCATCCCGAACCCGTTTAACAAAATTCCGATAATTGGCATCTGCATTTGCTGCCTTTTTGAATAACTCGTCTAATACCACTTGTTTTTCAATATAGCCGTCAGCATCAATCATTTGTAACAATCGATTAATGTTTTTAGCATCAGTTTTACCCAATTCATTACTTTTTAAAAAATAGTCAAAACTGTCGATAATATTTTTCACGGTGCATCTCTTTAATTTATATAGAGTGCCATTATAATGAAAAATATAACCGACAAAATAAAAATTATAAATAAATTATACATTTGTATAATAATAAGACATGTATAGAAGTTATCAGAAACACCGTTGCTATTTTCGTCAGCCCAATCGACAGGGTGACTTTCAACTAGTTTAAGTTTCAAAACTCTTGTTGATGACAAATTGCCATCTATATTGGTTGCAAACAAGGTGCCAACAACATCGCCAATAGCCACACCGATTGCAATGCTACTGTTGGTTAAAGAAATAGCGATTGAGGCATTATCATTGTTGATAGCAATAGTAATTGTGGCAGTTTTTTCTTCTGCGTCGTCACCAGTGATTGTGGCTGTGACTACGAGGGTGTAGATTGAGGTGCGCCCCTGTGCCAAGCTTTTTGCTAGTTGGATTGCCCCTTCGTTATTGATTTTAAAGAAGCCGTCGTCATTACCTTCAGTAATAGAATAGGTTATTTGTCTTGTGGCAGTGGCACCTACATTGATAATATCGGCATCTACGGATATATCTTTATTGATGCCTCTGCTTGTTATCTCTACGCTGTGCGTGGGATGGATAAATTGAGCAATAAAAACATGGTGATAATTAAAGCCCTACATTTAGACATAAAATTAACCAAAGGCCAACTTTTATTCAACACCCGTGCTTAAAGCAGGGTCTCACAATTAGGGCAAAGAAATGGAAGGGGTGGTTTGAATTTGTTAAATTTCGATGTGTGGTATATTGGCGCCTTAGGATTATTTTTACTGGGGTTACGCCTCTAATCTAGTTGCTTCCAACTGAGTGTTTTGGTTGCCATAAATGGCACGATAGTGCTATTAGCGAAGGGGTAATTGGCGGGTATGACCCAGTCTTGCTTGTGGAGTGTGATGGTTTGTGTGTTATGAGGCAGGTTATAGAAGTCTGCGCCGAATTTAGAGGCGAAGTTTTCTAATTTATGTAGGGCATTTTGGCGTTCAAAAACTGTGGCATATAACTCAATGGCGCAATGGGCGGTAAAAATGCCAGCACAACCACAAGCCGATTCTTTGTCAGTTGTGGCGTGTGGTGCGGAATCAGTGCCAAGGAAAAATTTAGCATTGCCGCTGGTGGCAGCGGCTAATAGTGCGGATTGGTGTGGATTTTTGCGCTTTAGAATGGGCAGGCAAAAATAATGGGGCTTAATACCGCCTACTAGCATATCGTTTCTATTGGCTAATAAATGATGGGGGGTGATGGTTGCGGCGATTTTGTCATGACTGGCTAGGACAAAATCAACGGCTTCTTTGGTGGTAATGTGCTCGAAAACGATTTTTAATTCAGGAAAATCGTGTACCACTTGGCTTAATATTTCATCAATAAATACGGCTTCACGGTCAAAAATATCTACATCGCTTCGGGTTACTTCGCCATGTAGCAAAAGGGGCATACCAAGTTTTTGCATGTATGCCAGTGTTGGGTAAAGTTTGGTGATATTGGTTACGCCATTGTCCGAATTAGTCGTTGCGCCTGCGGGGTATAACTTGGCGGCTACAACATTATTATCGAGTGCCTCTTGAATGTCTTTAGGCGTGGTGTTGTCGGTTAAATATAGAACCATTAGCGGGTTAAATTCGCTGTCTTTTGGCAAGGCGGATAAGATTTCCTGTCGATAAGCGTGTGCTTGGGTGGCGTTGGATACGGGTGGGTTTAGATTGGGCATGATGATGGCTCTGCCCATTTGAGCTGCCGTCATACCGACGATTGATTTTAATGCTGCGCCTGAGCGTACATGCAGGTGCCAGTCGTCTGGTTTAATGAGGGTAATTTGAGTTATGTGTTTTTGCATTTTTTACTTAAAACCTGTGTGATTAAATTTATTTTTATTGTGTGATTAAATTTATTTTTATTCTTTAGATATTTTTTTAAGTTATTGTTTTAGTTATGTTTTTAATAAAATAATGTCTAAAAAATGTCTAAAAAATGTCTAAAAAATGTCTAATTTTTAGAGTTAGACATCTTCCATAGTTTGCCAAAAGGACTTATCTTCTTTTGCTTTTTCAAACTTTGTAAGTTGTTTCGGACTTTGTTCCTTTTCTGCTGCGGATTTAATACATCAGGCAACTTATCCAAAAGCATCTCTTCAAAATCTTTCCGGTTTCCGCTTCCAAATTTCCTTAAAAAATCAAGTATCATTTTTTGACAATATTCATTATCAATGCCCTTGTGCTTAATATAAGAAGGTTTTTCTCCTATTGATTCTGCAATAAAAGATGAAATATGGAAATTGGGTTTGCGCCCTTCAATCAGTTTCTTACTCCTTAGCATTTTAATTTCAGCATTCAGCAAAGGTGTACCTTTTGCCACTTTATCCAACAAAATAATGTCTTGCAAAGTTAGCTCATTTTTCGATTGTGCAAGTCTGCGTGCATAGCCAACATCAACTACTTTGCCAATAATTTTAACCTTAACTTGATTGTTGTCTAAATCATAACTTGGCAAAGGGAAAAACTTGTTTTTTTGCAAAACAAACATTTTTTTAATGCCACTGCCAATGGTGTCAATCATACCTAAACCAACCATAGCGCTTGTTAAAAATGGATTGCGATAATATGTTTCTGGTGCATCTGCTGCCACTACCTTTTCCACATATCCGGGAATAAAAGCGCCCGAATTAACAAAAGTCAAAATACCATCCTCACGCTCCACCAAATTGATTTTCCCACCTAGTGTGTAGTCTTGGTGTGCAATACAATTATTTAGTGCCTCACGAATGATAAAGGGATCAAACTGATCTACCTCATCAGGAAATAAGGTACCTTCGGGTAAATAGCGGTATTTTAGATTTCTGATTTTGGCATAAACTTGATTAACGCTTAGTAATAACGGACAGCCAAAATGCTCATAATCTTTTTCAATGTTGTCCCTATCTTTTAGTATCCAAGTGATTTTTCCTACGGCAGGGCTAATAAGGTGTTCAGACTCTGGCTTTCCAAGTAACAATATAGCCGTGTTGGTGATTTTTCCTTGGGAGGTGATTTTGGCTTTGTTTAAAAACTTTATGTCGCCCCATTTTTCTATTTCCAGCGTTGGGTTTTTAACCTTAAATTGTTTTCTTGCTTCGCTGATTGCCTCAACAGAAAGGTCGTCAATTGTAGCACGCTCAACAACTTCTTCACCCCAATCAGGCGCATAATTTTGCAGCCTAATGCGCTCCCTTTCTTGGTTGTTTAATGCACTTAAACTTGAGCCATTTCTACCATAACAATGCCCCTTCCAATCAACTGGCATACCTTTTGGTGCAGGAGGAATTTGCAACATTAACACCTGTTTTCCCTCGATATTAACACGATGGGTGTTTATGAAATTGGATGTTGGAGAGGTGTTATTTGCAATCTCCTGCTTATATTCATTTAAAGTGCTATCCGTAATTTTTGTGCCAGAAATATGGTGTTCATCATCAATGCCAAGAATCAACCATGCACACTCTTTATTAGCAAGATTTGCTTCATTACTTAATGCGGAAAAATATTTACCCAATTTGTTTTTATCAAAATTTTGCCCAGCAGTCTTAAACTCCAGTATTTCAGTTTCTGCATTAGTGCGAAGTAGCATTTTTAATGTATTTAACATACTTCACCTTTGTGTTGATAAATACCGCCTAAAATGCGTGCGTTGCGAGCGCCTGTTACTGAGGGTAGGTTTGAGGGTGAGCCTGCTAAGGTTTTTTGGGCAAAAAAACCGAATGCGGCGGCTTCTACATAGTCTGCGGATATGCCTAAATCATTGGTTGATGTTACTTTGTTGCTGGGGTTTTGTTCCACTAGGCGTTCAAATAAAAACAAATTATGCACACCGCCACCACATAAATACACATTAGCGCCTATGGGGATGCTTGCGGAAATGCTTATTACGGTTAGCTCCATGAGTGTTCTTTGCACATCTTCGGGGGCTTCGTCGCCATTCAGGTAGCGTGATAACCAGTTTAAATTAAAATATTCTGGACCTGTGCTTTTTGGGTGTGATTGTTGGAAATAATCATCAGCAAGCATTGCAGTTAATAAAGTTTTGTCCACCGAGCCGGTGCGTGACCAAAGTCCATCACGGTCGTAATCTAGATTTTTATGCTGTTTTATCCAGTTGTCTAGCAGGGTGTTGGCAGGACCTGTGTCAAATCCGATAACTTGATTGTTTTTGACAATGGTGGTATTGGCGATACCACCTAAATTAATGACAACGCCGTCTTTTTCATCTAACAAATGTTGATGATAAAACGGCGTAAGTGGCGCACCTTGCCCGCCGGCAGCCACATCTTGCATGCGAAAATCAGCCACTGTGGTAATGCCTGTTTGCTCAGCAATCAAAGCGCCGTGTCCAATTTGCATTGAGTAAACGCCGCCTTGGTGGAAAATAGTTTGCCCATGTGAGCCAATTGCTTGAACGCTTGTAGCACTAAGTTTTAATTGTTGTAACAAAGTATTTGCCACATTGGCAAAACAGTGTGCCACTTCAACATCAATCTGGGCAAGATTTGCCAATGAAGTGGTTGAATTTTGGGTAAGTTTTAACAGGTTTTGTTTTAACTTATCGGGATAAGGCAAATGCGATTGGGTCAATATTTTTTTACCCAATTCATCAACAATAACGCCATCAACACCGTCCATGCTGGTGCCTGACATAAGTCCAATATAATAATTGGGGGGATTAGCCATGGCAATTTTTGTATTTTTTGCCAGAGCCACAAGGGCATGGGTCGTTGCGGCCTACTTTTGCGCCAATGCGTTGATAGGTTTGTGGGTGGTTGTCGTCGGTTTCGCTGTTTGTAGTGATGACTTCTTGGGGCTGGATGGGCTCTTCTAGGAGGGTGTCGTGGGTTGCTGAGGCCTCTTCGTTATTTTGTTGTTCGATGTCATCGGCGCTACTTTCTGCATTCAGGGTAACGCTTGAAAGTGCTTTAACAATTTCAAGGTCAATGGTGTCTAGGAGTGCTGTGAACATGATGAAGGATTCGCGCTTGTATTCTTGAGTTGGATTTTTTTGTGCGTAGCCACGCAAATTGATGCTTTGGCGTAAATAATCCATGGCGGCTAAATGTTCCTTCCAGAAGTGATCTAAAGTTTGTAGCATGACTGCTTTTTCAAAATCACGCATCTGTTTGCTGCCAATAATTCCTTCCTTGTAAGTAAAAATCTGTGTCAAGCCTTGCTCAACTCTGGATTCTAATTCATCTACATCTACGCCTTCATCCAACCATTCTTGTATAGGGAAATCTGCGGCATAATCTGATTGTAGGGCATGGTGTAAGCCTTCAATATCCCAGTCTTCTTCGGTTTGTGCAGTCGAAATATAATTGCTGAACAAGTTGCTGATAACGGTTTTGCGCATGGCAATAAATCTATCTTGCACATTGTCAACGCTCATCAGTTCATCACGCAATCCATACACAACTTTACGCTGGTCATTGGATACATCATCATATTCTAAGAGATGTTTGCGGGAATCATAATGCATGCCTTCGACTTTTTTCTGTGCGTTTTCAATGGCACGATTGACCATTTTATGTTCAATTGCTTCGCCTTTTTCCATGCCCAGTCGTTGCATCATTGTTGCCATTTTTTCACTGGCAAAAATACGCATTAAATCATCTTCTAACGACAGGTAAAAACGGGTTGAGCCGACATCACCTTGACGGCCTGAGCGACCGCGTAATTGATTATCTACACGGCGTGATTCATTGCGTTCGGTGCCGACAATATGCAATCCGCCTGCTTTAATAACTTCATCATGTTGCACTTGCCAATCGGCTTTTTGCTTATCTGTTATTTCTCCTTCTAACTTACCGCCCAGTACAATATCTGTGCCTCGTCCTGCCATATTGGTGGCAATAGTCACTGCGCCAATACTGCCTGCGTTGGCAATAATTTGTGCTTCACGCTCATGCTGTTTAGCGTTCAAAACTTCGTGTTTAATTTTTTTACTGGTGAGTAATTCTGAGATTGCCTCAGAGTTTTCAATGCTACTGGTGCCGACTAAAACGGGTTGTCCTATCTTTTGACAATTTTCTACATCTTTGGCGATTGCTTCTAATTTTTCACCCAAAGTTAAATAAATTTGGTCAGACATATCGTTTCGTGCAGAGGGCTTATTTGACGGAACAACTGTGGTTTCTAAATTATAAATTGCTTGAAATTCAACCGCCTCAGTATCTGCCGTACCGGTCATACCTGAGAGTTTGCTATACAATCTAAAATAATTTTGGAAAGTAATGGATGCCAGTGTTTGGTTTTCTTTTTTAATGCTCACACCTTCTTTGGCTTCAATCGCCTGATGCAAACCTTCAGACCAGCGACGCCCCGGCATGGTTCTACCTGTAAATTCATCAACAATAACAACTTCATCGTCATTCACAATATAATGATCGTCTTTATGAAACAACATATGGGCACGCAACGCCGAATTAATATGTTGCATCAATAAAATATTGCTGGCATCATACAAACTCGCACCTTCTGGCAAAACGCCCGCATTGATTAGCAGATCTTCTGCCTTATTGTGGCCATCGTCGGTTAAAAACACTTGCTTGTTTTTCTCGTCAATTGTGTAATCGCCAGCCTTTTCAACCACCACTTCTTTGCCTTCGCCAGTTTCGATTTGCTCAGTAAAACTTGGAATCATTTGGTTGGTTGCTTGATAAATCTCAGCATAATCATCTGCTGGCCCAGAAATAATGAGCGGCGTTCTCGCCTCATCAATCAAAATAGAGTCAACTTCGTCAATAATAGCAAAGTTAGGGCTGCGTTGCACTTTTTGCTCAGTGGTAAACGCCATATTGTCTCTTAAATAATCAAAACCTAACTCGTTATTAGTGGCATAAACAATGTCGCAGTTGTAAGCATCTTTTTTGTCTTCTGGTGGCATATTTGAAGTAACAATACCAACGCTCAACCCTAAAAACTCAAACACTTTGCCCATCCACTGAGCATCACGCACTGCTAAATAATCATTCACAGTAACAATATGAACACCTTTACCGGTTAATGCATTGAGATAAGCAGGAAGTGTTGCCACCAAAGTTTTACCTTCACCTGTACCCATTTCTGCAATGTTGCCGTTGTGTAATACCATGCCACCAATCATTTGCACATCATGATGCCTAAGTTCTAAAACCCTAACGCTGGCCTCACGCACAACTGCAAAGGCTTCTGGCAATAAAGAATCTAATGTTTCTTGGTTTTCAACTTTTTGTTTGAATTCTTGTGTTTTGGCACTGAGCATTTTGTCATCTAGCGCTTGCAATGCGGGCTCAAATGCATTAACGCTTGCAACTGTTTTAGTCAGTTTTTTTACCAATCGGTCATTGCGAGAACCAACAACCTTGGCCGCTAATTTATTTATAATATTCATTAAATTTATTGAAATATGATTTTAAAAGTGGCTCCATTTTACTCGCAGATGTTATGATATACACCATTCTTTAATGCATTAGCATTCTTTTTTGATTTTTAAGGTATAAATGTCTAAAAAAATAACAAATTTAGCAGGTTTTACCCCACAAGGTGCGTTGGGACAAATGTTTGCACGAGCTAGAGCGCTGAACGAACTTAATCAGCAACTCTCAGCGCACCTGCCAGAAGCCTTTAAATCGCTGTCTTTATGTACTATTGACAACAATACCGCCACCTTTGTTACCCACAATCAAGCGCTGGCTTTTCGTGTGCAAAAACAACCTGATGTTTTGCTAAATGCACTCAAACAGGTGGCACTGCATACAAAAATAGAAAAAGTGATTGTTAAAATTGATTTACATGAATATTAAAATATTTATATTATTTAAAGTTAATATACATTATAATCATTGGGTTTTTATTTCAAAAATAAAATAACACTTATTCATACAGGAAATAGTAATCTTATGTCAGAACAAACAATAGACCTTAAGAAAAGACGCTTTCTAACCCAAGCTACAAGTGTAGTTGGTGCAGTTGGTGTTGGCTTTGTGGCATGGCCGTTTTTATCCACTTGGAATCCTTCTGCTAGAGCCAAAGCTGCTGGCGCACCCATTGAGGTTAACATCAAAAAACTTAAAGAAGGGCAATTGGTTCGCGTATTATGGCGCAAAAAACCTGTTTGGATTTTTAGACGCGACAAAACCACACTTTCGAATTTAAGCACTTTAGACGGTATATTAACCGACCCAAGCAGTTCAGAAACCTCTCAACAGCCAGAATACGCTAAAAATATTCATCGTTCAATAAACCCTGAGGTTGCCGTGATTGTTGGTGTTTGCACTCACCTTGGTTGTTCACCAACTTATCGTCCAGAACTTGGTGCAGCCGACCTTGGTGGTGATGCTTGGAAGGGTGGGTTTTACTGCCCATGTCATGGCTCTAAGTTTGACTTGGCAGGTCGTGTTTATGCGGGCGTTCCGGCACCGACTAATTTGGTGATTCCACCTTATCATTTTGTATCTGATTCGTTAATTCAAATTGGTGTTGACCCAAAAGCATAGGAGTAAATAATGGACAATAATAAAAACTGGATTGATCAAAGATTTCCGTTAACTAAAGTTTGGAATGAACATTTGGCAGAATATTACACGCCAAGAAATTTTAATTTTTGGTACTTCTTTGGCTCGTTAGCCATGTTGGTACTGGTAATGCAAATTGTTACTGGTATCTTTTTAACCATGCACTTCAAGCCTGATGAACTACATGCTTTTGCTTCGGTTGAATACATTATGCGTGATGTAAACTGGGGTTGGTTAATTCGTTATCTACACTCAACAGGTGCATCAGCGTTCTTTGTTGTCATTTATCTGCACATGTATCGTGGGTTGCTTTACGGCTCATACAAATCGCCACGAGAGTTGATTTGGATTTTAGGTATGATTTTATACATTGCACTAATGGCTGAAGCATTTATGGGCTATGTTCTGCCATGGGGTCAAATGTCCTATTGGGGTGCACAAGTAATTATCTCACTATTTGGCTCCGTTCCCTTTATTGGTCCCGATCTGTTGGTGTGGATTTTAGGCGACTATGCTGTTGGTGACCCAGCGCTAAATCGCTTCTTTTCATTACATGTGATTGCCTTGCCGCTTATCTTAGTTGTATTGGTATTTTTGCACATTGTAGCATTACATGCAGTTGGCTCAAACAACCCAGATGGTGTTGAAATTAAAAAGAATAAAGACAAAAACGGCATTCCAAAAGACGGTATTCCATTCCACCCATACTACAGCGTTAAAGACATTGTTGGTGTGGTAGGATTTTTGATGATTTTCTCTGCTGTGGTGTTTTTTGCACCCGCAATGAACGGTTACTTCCTAGAGCATGCCAACTTTATTGAAGCCAATCCATTACAAACCCCTAGCCACATTGCGCCACTTTGGTATTTAACGCCTTTCTACTCCGTATTAAGAGCCATTCCACCCATGTTTGGATCGCAATTCCCAGGTGTTGTTGGTATGTTTGCAGCGTTATTAATTCTATTGGCTCTACCGTGGCTGGATCGTTCTAAAGTAAAATCAATTAGATATCGCTCAGCACCGTATAAGTATGCCTTAGGTGTCTTTGTGATTAGTTTTGTTTACTTAGGTTACCTAGGTATGCAGCCAGTAACACCAATGAATGCCTTGTTAGCGCGAGTTTTCACTGTAACCTATTTTGGCTTCTTTATCTTAATGCCATGGTTTACTTCTATTGGAAAAACCAAAGAAGTGCCTAAAAGAGTAACGGGGAAATAAAATGAAAAAATTATTAACAACGACAGCGTCTGTCTTAGTGGGCTTAACCATCTCTTTCAATCTTTTAGCAAATAGTGAAATACACCTTGACCACGCTGATACAGATATCAGCGATCAAAAATCACTGCAAAATGGTGCGAAATTGTTTATGAATTATTGCTCAGGTTGCCACTCAATTTCTTTTATGCGTTACAACCGTATTGGTAAAGATTTATTTTTAAGCGACACAGTCAAGGCTTATGAGCAAGCAAAAGCAAATTTGCTAGACAAAAAACCATTAAGTGTTGCTGATTTACAAGCGCTTGCAAATGCAGTTGACAACCCTGTGAAAGATGCTAAGCAAGCAAAAGCATTACTTGGCAAGCTTTCTGCTAGTCAAATTGAAGAGAACTTAAGTAAGGCAACCGACAAAATAGTTGAAAAAGACCTTATATTTAATACAGAAAAAGTTGGCTCTCCAGTAGTTGCGGCAATATCGAAAAAAGGGGCGAAAATCTGGTTCGGTGCAACACCGCCAGACTTGTCTTTAATTGCTCGCTCCAGAGGCACAGATTGGATTTACACCTACTTGCGTAGTTTTCACGAAGATGACACTCGTCCCTTTGGCGTGAACAATAAAGTTTTGGCCAATGTCTCTATGCCAGATGTTTTATGGTATCTTAAGCAGAGCAAATCAACGCCAGAATTTAACCAAGATGTGCGTGACATTACTAACTTTTTAGACTATGTTGGCGAACCTGCAAAATTGATACGCATTGACTTAGGTTATAAAGTATTGGGCTTTTTATTCATCCTCTTTATTCTTTCTTATTTATTGAAAAAAGAATATTGGAGAGATGTTAAATACGGTAAATGGAAGGCCAAAGACTAGTTAATCTCATTTTCTAATACACTCAAAACAGTGACTTAACAAGAAATACTGTTTTTTTTTATTTCCAAGGACAAACATTATGATAAGCAGACCAAATCCATCTTCAACCATTCTTTATTCGTCTAACGATGAAATAGAATCACATACAGTGCGTTTTATTATGGCAGAAAAAAACATCGAAAGAGAAGTGGTGGTTTTAGAAGTCGAAAAAATGCCTGAAGAAATTTTAGAGCGTAGCCCCGGTCAAACACTACCTACTTTATTTGACCGTGGTATCGTTTTATACGATCTTTCGGTAATTATGGAATACCTAGATGAACGCTTTCCCTTTCCACCATTGTTGCCAGTTGACCCGATTGAAAAATCAGAAAAACGCTTACTTATTTTTAGATTTACAAGGGCTTCTGACAGTTGGTTTAAGCAGGTTAAAATTATTGAAACTGGCAATGAAAAAGAAGCCAATGCAGCCAGAAAACTGCTTAAAAACAGTTTGATTGAATTGGTGCCTTTATTTGAATACAAAACTTTCTTTAAGAGCGATGACATGACAATTGTTGATGCTTGTTTAGCGACATTATTATGGCGTTTGAAAAAACTTGATATTGACTTAGGTGCGCCCGGAAAGGCTGTTACTAAGTATGCAAATCATCTATTTGCAAGAAGCAGTTTTAAAGAAAGTTTGACCGATTGCGAAAAAGAATATAACTAAACATCATTTAACTAATGGCAGGTAACTTATGACTTCTGTAGCGCCTTATCTTGTTAGAGCTTATCATCAATGGATGGAAGATTCTGGGCTAACGCCACACATTTTGGTTGATTGTTCAGAATCAAATGTTGTGGTGCCAAAACCTTTTATTCAGCAAGGGAAAATTGTACTCAATATCGCCAATCATGCAACCAATGCCTTGGTTATAGATAATGAATCGATATCCTTCAAAGCACGCTTTGAGGGGAAATCCCATGATATTTTCGCACCCATCAATGCGGTTTTAACTATTTATGCGGGTGAAAATGGTGAAGGTATGTTTTTTGAAAAAGATCAAGTGCCGCCAAAAAAAGAGCAAAAAAAGCCAACTTTAACTATATTAGATTAATGCCATCACCTTGGTGTTAAAGTTGCCTATTTTGTTTTGATTGAAAGTTACCACTTCAATATCTGTATAAGCCTTCAACGCTTCTTCGTTGCCTAAGTCATTAGGTGTAATTTGGTTAAGCACCAACATAACAATATTTAATTTGTGTTTTTTGGCAGCATTGATGCTCAATAATGCTTGATTGATGGCACCCAGTTCATCTTTGACCACGATTACCACTGGCAGTTTTAGCGCCAATGCTAAGTCACTGTTTAATACTTGTTGCGCAATGGGGGAATAAATGCCACCTGCACCCTCAACCACAACAAAATCATCATCATTTATGGGTTGCACTGCATCAACTAAATCTTGTAATTTAACAATAATACCTTGCTCTACACTGGCTTTCTCACCACTCACACAGGCTTCAAATCGAAATTTGCACACAGCACTGATCGGCTCTGGATTTGCACACAAATTGTTCAGTAATACCGCATCTTTGGGCATTAAACCATCAGCGGTTTTTATGCAATCGCTTTCAATAGGTTTTCTTGCCACAACCGTGTATTTCACACTCAGTGCTTTAATGATAT
>Ga0256845_1000810_pt1 | contig 27216 bp, 20 predicted proteins | sample RiftiametaG_FD_189101 | JGI IMG/M metagenome (GOLD analysis project Ga0256845, IMG submission 189101) | Tube worm associated microbial communities from hydrothermal vent at the East Pacific Rise, Pacific Ocean - Riftia | ecosystem: Host-associated > Annelida > Integument > Unclassified ... | reverse complement strand
TTATTAGGTCTGTTTTTTTTTTTAGTTGTTGCTAACGGTTTGTGTATGGGTGCCGTACTTTTTAAGTATTCGTTTATTATTTTACTTATTTCTGTTCCTTTATCAACAATCATAAAATGTTCTCCACCTTCAATGATTATTGTTTTTTCATCTATCGGCGGCAACAATTTGTCTTTACTCCCACCGATTTTTAATACATTTTTCAATTTCGTGTTATTTCCCCAATTTAAAAGTTCGTTAACTGCCCATTTGGAAAAGTCTAAATCTGTGTCATCTAATATGGAGTTCAATAATTCTTTCTTATCAGTTCCAAATAAATAATGTGCAACTTTTCTTGGTGGGTCAAATAGTTTTTTTGGTAATATTTTCGTTATTCCAATTCGTCCAATTAGTTTTCCAAATTTGTTGATCTCATTTTTCGTTTCCGCTGACGAAATTAAAATTGTCATTTTTGGTTTGTATAATTTACTTATTTCTGTTGCAATTAAACCACCAAAACTAACCCCCAATATTATGAAATTATTTTCTTTATCAATTCCATGTTTCTCAGCAAATCGTTTTGCATAGCTTTCTATCGGCTCACTTTTTTTTGGTATTATCCAATCAAGTGATATAAGTTCGTTTTCGAGTGTTAGATACTCAAAAACTCGTCTATCTGCTCCAAGTCCACTTATTGCGTATATTTTCACCTGAGTTTGTTTTTGTGTCTTGTTCTAAAATACGGCTACAGGTTAAATTTGTTAATTTTTAAACGCCAAGTCAACAATTTGTCTCCGTAGGTTTATAACACTGAACTACAGAGTCCCTGTTATATACAGTGTCACTAGCTTTTTTTAGTAATACTTTCTATTCTCACATTTATTTCTATCCCAATGTTTTTGAAGAAATTTCATAAATGGTTTGTTGTTTTTTAAATTATCGGTTGGCTTATATTCCCCTCCGTATGGGTTTTTGCTGTTACACATAAGCATTGTTGAACCTCTCAAAGCATACTTAGTCGCACCTTCATACATTATTATTTTCATTACACCAGGATCCATTCCTCCACGACAAATTGAAACATATGGTAATGATATTTCAGTTATCCCATCATGATCCAAATCTGTAATTGTTGTGGTACAAATCCCGTAAACCAATCAACACCATCACATTCGATATAGTCATAAACTCTCCATTTTCTTTTAAAACCCTTGTCATGTGCACTTTTTTGAAATAAGTATGCATACAATTCAGATTTATCTTGAATCATATAGTCAGTTGAATCTTTATCATAGTCTTTCCAAGTAAAATCTCCTGTTACAGTTTGAATTAAAATATTCTCTCCGCTAGAATCGGTCCATTTGAGAGCATCAACAACGGTTCCTCTAAAGTCAATAGTTTTAGGAATGTCATTATAACTTAAGGTGTCAACTTTTATTGATTCACTTGAGTTTCCCTTATCCCAAATCCCTAACCAAATCCCCGGCTCTAATTGCCCAATTTTTCTCTTATGGTCTTCCGTCTGTCCAAAAGAGAAATTCGATATTATCAGAATCGATATTGTTATGAAGTACTTCATTTTTTAATTGCTACTAATTATTTATTAAAAGCGAGAACTACTCCTACCATCTCATTGTCAGATGCTCGGCAAGAAAACTTCATATTACCATTAGCACCACTGTACTGTATGTTTTTTGCAGTATTTCCTCCAATTGCTTGTTTTAGCTTTTGAGCATAGTTTCCTGTAGCAGCAGAAATCTTTTTGTTAAAACTAGTATAGTCTAATGGTTTTTTTGTGACAACAATAGCCATAAAGTCTTTATTGCCTTTGTCATCTGGGTACATAGAGTGGTCATGAGGGAAAACCCTAGTTCCTGTGATACCGCAGTATGGAGAGTGCTTAGCTGTATATGGGAATAGTACAAAACTACTTTCGTCAGTTTCTTGCCCAAAAACATAAGTGTAACATTCTACTGTATTGGTCACTTCTATTTTGAATTCTTGCTCTGGTTTGATTGACGATAGACCTTCAAAATAATTGCCATCCATTTGTTTGAGAGAGATGTGTTTTCCTGACTTATTTAATAATAACCCAAATTCAATATCGAATCTACTGGCTTCTTTTGAGGTATTTCCCATTGGGTAAAGTCCATAGGCTTCTTTTGTAAAATATTTAAAATCTTTATAAGAAATCCATCCTATGCCATTTTCTCCCCATTCTGGTCCCCATGAATTCATGATTTGGAATCCACCTTTTCCATTATCAAGGTAGTCATCATAACCGATGACACACATAGCATGTCCACCAAATCCTCTTTGGCTATAATCAGCCTGAGTGGGTCTCCATACCTTGTGCCCTGCCATGCCTTGCATAAACGTACCACCTACCATCATTCCGATAACGACTGGTGCTCCTTGTGCTAGATTTTGCTTGATGGCCTGAAGGTCTGTTTTGTAATTGTTACCACCTTTAGATAGTCGGTTGTATCCTTTTATTTTATATGGAGAAGCTGCTCTATTTTGAGAAGAAGAAGGTTCGTTGGTACAAGTACGTTCATTGTACGGAAAGTCCTGCATTCTTAAATCACCTTCTTGGTGCATCGTTTTCATTGCGTTAAGCAAGAAAGAACCTTGGCAATCTTGTAAGGCTATTTTATTATAAACATAAGCGGGGCTGAAAGCTGTTTTTGTATTTAATTTTTGATTGGTTTCTTTAGCGTATAAGATACTACGTGCAGCATAAGAACTTGCCCATCCTACACAAGAGCCTTGTTGTCCTTGATTAAGGCGGGGAGGACAATATTTGGCTAGAGATACTTTCTCTGGCAAGGTATTACGAGAAACACTTGCTAGAGGTGCAAAAACTTCTGCCTTGTCATATACTTTTTCGTCTAAGTCTGCACCTCTAGCAAAGGACGAATTATTACTGTTGTCTACACTAGCAACTGTTGAGCTATCACAACCTTTCATAAAATAAAATAATCCCCCAATTATAATGATAGGAATCATAATTTTAGGTTTTTTCATGACAAGTCCGATAAGTATCGGGAGCAGTGATTTTAGGATTCCGCCACCAGGAAAGCCACTGCCACCACCTCTGTCATTGTTGGGAGGAATGATTTTACGGTTATCATTTTCGTTAAATCCTCGGTCTCTTTTTATCCTAATTGGCATAATCCTAGTGTGTTGTAATTGTTATTCTTTCTTTGTTTGGTTTTTCTTTTTTATGCTTTTGACTTTCTATATTTTCTACTTTTTTTGTTATGTCAAAATTTTATTCTTCGTAGTTAATCTCTTCCTCAGTTTCATTTTCTCCTAGTTCATCTAACTCATTTAATGATTCATCATTTTCTAAAGAATTATTGATGATATCATTTTCTGTTTCTTCTTCTGGATTAGGTTCGTCAGGAATAATGTCTGCATCATCTATGTCGTCTAGCGTGTTATCGATTTCTTCTTCTGTGTTCCCACTTCCTAAGTTATCAAGTTCATCTAATAAGTCTTCATTTTCTAAGCTATCCATAGTGTTACCATTGTCTAGTGATTCGTCATCTATGTTTAGCGAGTCAATCCCTTCTAATAATCCATCGTCTATATCAGATGTGTCAACCGCACCACCTAGTAGATATTTAGCTTTAAAACTATTCAGGAATCTGTTTTTATGTGAACGCTTTCCTGCTTTATAAAAATAAGCCCAAGGTCTAGAAGCATAAGAAACTTTTTCTAACATTAATGTATTAAATTCTTGATTAGAAGATGTCGCAGAAAAACTATTTTTACTGAAGTTTAGATAGTACCAAGCATCACCAATTTCTAGGTATACTTGTATTTTGTTACTTTTTCTACCTTTGTTTATCTCTACATAACCTTTGCTGATAATAGCGTTAATTTCAGTTTTATTAATGTTAGACAAATGTAAGTCTCCTTTAGAATACCAAGACCTTGTTTTTTTGTCGTACAATAGGTTTATCTTATTGAATACAATTCCAGCACTTGCTTTTTTAGAAAATTTAAATAAATCTGTAGAACCTTGATTCATCGCTTCTTTTGTGGAAATCCCAACTTTAGGGTTGTTGTCTAAATTGGATAAATCCCGATATAGTATATCATTAGGGACAATGGCAGGCATAGTAATAATTGCTTTAGCTTGCTCACTAATATCTAAAGCCATTGTTTCATACATCTTACTAGGCATTATATAATTGATGGCACAAATCCCTGTGATATCAAAAGTTGAATCTATATAATAGTGTTCACCTTCACCGGCAAAAGCAACTTCTATTTCTTCTTCATGTGTGTCAAAGTTTGTTAGTAAATCAAAATCCCCAATGTAGTGATAGATACTCTGGGTTTCTTTATAGGTAAAAGCTTTACCAGATATCCCACCATGTACAACACCTGTATCTCCTACAGTAAATACTTTATTTACATAATCTTGTGATAATGCTCCAGAAGTTCCAAATGCTCGTTGATCAGTTGGTTTAATTGCCGCACCTAAGAACTTTCCATAATATTGCCGTGACTTTACGTCAAAGTAAAAACCACCAATAGAGTTAGGGTTTTCATCATTCTTTTTTCCAGAGCTTTCAAGGTTAATAACAATGTCTTTAGAATCATCATCTTTAAAAAAGGGAATCCACCCATTCCCATCTGTGCCAGTTAGTTGTAAGGCAACCTCACCATCAAAAACTAGAGCCTTACGCTGAGAATACATCTTTACACTTCCTTTAAACAAAGTTTGAGGGGCGATATAAAATTTATCTTCAGCTTTAAGCTTAGCTTCCGAGAAAGTATTCCAGTCTTCCTCTTTCGCTTTTTCTTCACTCACATCTGTATACTCAAAATGTGAGAAATTAATATTCATAGTGTCGTCACCACTATTTACGTACTTGTAGATGGCTGTTCCTACCATTCTTGACGTAGAGAGTAGGTTCATCTTACAATTTATTAACTGATGATAAGCATGAGTAGTATCCATTTCTATGCGACTACCTTGCATTTCTAAGATTCGAGCATCTTTGGTAATTACTAAATTTCCATCTTTAGGGATAATGGCAGCGTCAGCAATATTTATTTTGTCTACTCCAGAGACATACAAGCGTAGAGAGTCCATCAGGTAAGTGGCCTTTCTAGCCGAAAAGTGAATAGAATCTTGTCTAGCACGGGTAGAGTAGAATAGAGCAGTGGCACTATCTCCTGAAGATAACTCCATCTCTACCTTTCTTTGGTCTATGTACCAAATACCTTCGTTGAGAGAGGTTTTATAGCTTAAAAAAGGAAATTCATTACTCGCTCTCTCGCTTTCTGGAGAGAATCTAGCTATTTTTTTATCTATATTTACCTCTACCTTTACCAAGTCAGAACGCATGGCGGGCTTGCCTAGTACGTTAGAGAGTATTTCAAAGTCTGCACTATGGGCAACAAAGCTTCGTTCCGAATAATTTATTTTTTCAGATATAGTTCTCGCCCCTTTTGACGACATGATTCCACTACCAAAAGCACCTTTTTTAGAGATATTAATTACTCCCATTAATGTTACATAGTGATCGTAAAATTCAAAAGATTTTCCAAATGTTCCAATAGCCATAGAGTCTTGTTTGGGGTACCATTTCATTTGATAGCCATCTATGTCCATCTGAGGAAAAGTAACACCTGCGTTGGCAGAGGGACATGGTCCTTCAGTTGTTATAGCACTGTCCCCAATCGCCAATACCGAGTCTGGAAAAAAGACAAAATCAGAAGAGTAAAGAGTAGTGTTGAGGTATTTGACATAACCATTCCCCCTCAAACCTTTGTTACTCATTGATATCTTTCCGTAGAAACGCATCTCCTCATTTTTGTAAAGGGGATAACCTTCTTCTTTTGGAGTGTCGTGTTTAAAACCAAAAGATAAATCTCCCTGTACTTCTAATAATTCTTTAAAATCAGGAAAAATTCCTCCAGAGCTAAAATCCCCATCCAACTGAAGTCCAGCACTAATATCACCTGTTAAACTGTCAAGCTTGAAAGGCGGTATTTTGTATTGAATGGTTGTATCGTAAGCTCCTCCTAGTATTTCATTTCCATTAAATAATACAGAAGCACCTTTGTCAGCTTCAAAAATCGGATAGGCAGGCATATCTTTTAATCCAGATTTGTTCTTTGGACCATCAATTTGTAAGATTCCTGCCGAGTATGAGAGTTTGTTACTTAATCTTTTTGTCCCACCTACTGAATCCATTACGACAACATCAAACTTAATAGAATCGATATGAATTAAATCTAAAGTAAATTTTTCATAGTCAAATTTAAAATCAGTTCCGTTAAACACATAACTTGAGGTTCGCACAGTACCATCAAACTCCATATTATGCCCAGGAAGTATCTTTACAATACCATCTTTAGGAAAACACCTTACATTATTAGAGTCACTAAGTAAAAATTCTTGAGCACCGTATATGGTAAGGATGTTATTGTTGAGGTTAAGTGTAGCATTGTATTGAGGAGGAGAAATTGATTTTATTGAGATTACATCATAATCTCGCTTCCCTCTATTTGCTTGCATGATGCGTTTCATCTTTTCGTTGATAATGATTAAGCTAGAAAAAGGGTCATAATCTATATAACCATAAGCACTTAATAATTGACATGATTTTTTAACAAGAGACTCGTTTAGTTGATTAGATTTAGCTACATCTACCGCATAAAAATTGTCAGTTTTGGCTTTCTTTCTATACTGGTTGATCATTGCTACGGGGTGAAAAGGGAATAAACTTCTCATCCTGAAAAATTCAGGGTAATTGAAGTAATTCATAGAAGAAAAATAAGCGGGTTGTCCACTATTAAAGGAACCCATAGAAAAGTGCATCACAGTATCTTGGATGTTCCAAGTAAGCTCATCTCCGTTAATGTCTAAAGAGTGTAAAGGGTCGTTGTAAGGCGTGTATTTAAAAACCCCCGTCCCTCGTTGTAAAGTAATCTTATGTTGAGGTACTTCGTATTTGAATTTAACTCCAGTATGAACTATTGAATCTTGTCCAAAATAATGAGTAACACGAGATGGGATAGCGACTACTACGCTGTCTTTTAAAGTAAAGTTTCGAGAAATGATTTTTGATTTAATGATATTGGTACTATCTCGGACAAATAAAGTGCCTTTTCCTTTAGAAATTGATCCAGTATTAATTGTAGACCCTTTTAGCCCAAATCCACCATGAAACTCTAATCCAGGAGCTAAGTCGAGTACTTTTACATTGGTGACATAAGAAACAAACCTAGGGTATATTGCTGTTTCAGGTACAAGGTGGTCGGTGCTTTTGTACTCAAGTAGTCCTACTACTTCTCCTTCTATTTTTTCGGGATATATTAGTTTCACTCCATCAGCTATAATGTGCGGATAGCGTGCGTTGAATGAATAAATAGCTATTTCTGCTTTTACCTCGGGAAGTCCTGCATTTTTCCAGTCTATACTTCCTGCTGAGCCAATCACATTTTGGGTCAATACATTTACATAAAGATCTGTGGCGTAGATGGTGGTAAAGTCGTGCTTAGTTTTAAGAACCAAGTCGGTGTTTTTGATGATAATTGTAGGCCCCATGATATCAGGAAGAATAGGGTTCATGAACATAGAAGCTGTTGTAGTAACTTTTGTATCTTCCTCTTTTGAGATTTCTTCTTCATCTACAGTACTCCAATCATTCCAGTTTCCTTCCTTTTCACCCCATTTAAATTTTTCTTTTTGGACATTGTCATTGTTTTCGGAATCATCTTCTTCAATTTCTTGATCTTTGAAAGGCGAAACGTATTCAACCTGATAAGGAGAGTTGTTGTATTCAAAAGAAATATCCCCTTCTTTGGCGATAATAGATTTGTCTACTGTACCAGTAGATAATTTGGATTCAGATAAGAATAGGACAGTATATTTAAAGAAAGCAATAGCATCTGTCTTTTTTTGATTTTTGAATGTAAAAGAAGCAACTTTTAGAAAGCCTTCTAATTGCTCAGCAGTGAAATTTCGGTAGCCGGCACCATAATAAACTGCATTCATAAAAGAGGTGCTATTAGGGTAGAAGCTAATTCTACTCTTGTGCATATACCTAATAATTCCGATAATGCGTTTTTTGTTTGCTTCAGTCATTGCGGGACTAGTCCAAACATCTCGTAATTGCTGTACGCTAGTTTTGGCAATGTGTTCTTTAGATAATAAGGCTTTTTGCTCTATGTCTTTTAAGAATTGCTCTGGGTCACTGGAAATTTTTCCTTGCCCCCAAGCTAATGTAATGCTAATTAGCAATACTGTAAGTATGTATAATTTATTCTTCATTTCTAGTTAAATTCATTGACACCCATTCTTCTTTTTTACTCGTCCAGTTGAGCGTGAAGCCTTTGGCTGCTTTTTCTAAATCTTTTATGTCACTTTCGTGAAAACCGCTTAATAACAAATTCCCTCCTTTTTTTACAGCTTTTTTGTAATAAGGTAAGTCTGTTAATAGCACATTTTTATTGATGTTAGCAACCAACACGTTATATGATTCGGACCATTCTAATTCTTGTATAGTTGCTTGTGTAATAAGAAATTCAACATTGTTTAATTCACAATTTTCTTTGGTGTTATCCGTGCTTTTTTTGTCCAAATCAATTGCCGACACATACCTCGAACCTAATGTTTTTCCTAGAATAGCTAATATTCCTGAGCCACAACCTACATCTAGCAAACTTTTAGATTTCCATTCCTCTATTTTGAATAATTCCTTCATCATCAATTGGGTAGTGGCATGATGCCCAGTACCGAAAGCCATTGCAGGGTTTACAATGATTTCGTATTGATATGATTTTGTAGGTTTAAAATTTTGAGTCCTCACTAAACATCTATCGTCTAGCTCTACACACTTGAAGTTTTCTTCCCAAATTTTGTTCCAATTTTTGTCTTCAAGGATTCCTTGTTGGAATTTAAAAGAAAAAAGCGAGGAGTATTTATCAGATAAAGCCTTTAAATCTTTTTCTTTATAGACTTGAGGGGTTATATAGGCAAGTAATTGACTTTCTTCTTCTTGAAAAGAGTCATAGCCCAATTCGGCTAGTTCTGCAATTAAAATCTCATTAAAATCAGGGTTTACCTGAATACTTATTTCGAAAAAAGCCACGCTTTATTTATTTACAACCTACAAAGGATTCATTATCTGTGAAATATACGGAAAAATCTGCATTTGATTCGGTAGTACTGAAATAAATTATGTGGTCTGCAAATGCTTTTTGATTGGTGATGTACCACAAGCCATTAGCGGAAGCGTAAAGAGCGTCATCCGTTTTGTAGGCGACTAAGTCTGCAAAGGCTTCTTCTGGTTGTATGAAAATAGAATAATCCGCCATTTCGATATTGGATTCTATATAAATACTTCCGTAAACCTGACAGTAATTAATGTCTTGTTTTGCTTGATAAGGCTTTGCTCTTACAAAGAGGAGCAAAGCCATGAAAGATAATATTAGTGCAAACCGTCTAATTGCTTAGAATGATTTAATTATATCAATAAAGTCACGAGCATTAAGAGCCGCCCCACCGATAAGACCACCATCTACATCTGGTTGAGAGAAAATCTCTTTAGCATTAGAAGGTTTACAGCTACCACCATATAGGATAGAAGTTTCGTTAGCTACATCTTGCCCGTATTTAGAAGCCAAGTGGTCTCTAAGCTCTTTGTGCATTTCTTGTGCTTGGTCGCTAGAAGCAGTTACTCCTGTCCCGATAGCCCAAATTGGTTCATAAGCGATAACGACTTTTTTGAAGTCTTCTTCCGAAAGGTTAAATAAGCTATTTGTGATTTGAGACTTTACAAAGTCAAAATGAATGCCAGATTCTCTTTGGCTTAATGTCTCTCCACAACAGAAAATAGGAAGAAGTCCTTCCGCTAGTATTGCTTTTACTTTTGCACCTACAAACTCATCAGATTCAGAGAAGTACTCCCTTCTTTCACTATGACCGATTATTACCGCTTCTGCTCCTACGGATTTTATCATGCTTACAGCAAGTTCTCCAGTATAAGCTCCTGATGTTTTGTCGTAACAGTTTTGAGCACTTACTTTTATCTTAGAATCTTTAGTGATTTGAGTCACAGGATAAATGTTTACTGCCGTAGGACTAACGATGATGTCTACATCTAAGTTAGACGTTTCTGCGTCTGCTAGCTCCACTAATTCTTTTGCTAACTTTTGGCTTGCCGCCAAATCATTGTTTAATTTCCAGTTTCCTGCTACTATGTGTTTTCTCATTGGAGTATTATTTCCTAGGTTATTTATTGATTTCTTAATTGGGTACTAATTTGAGGTTTTTCTCTGAGTTAGACAAAAAAGAAAGGTTTACTTCCTCCCTCTTTTTAATCTGTCTATTCTGTCTTGTTGGAGTTGCTCTCTCTCTTTGATGTAATTGAATAAATCTCCGATGGCGTTATCAACTAAAACAATGCGATTAATGATGTCGCCTTTGTCGGCATAGTTAATCGTTTTGTTGAGCGTAGCTTTAAGGCTTGTGTAATACTTGTGTCTTTTTTTTTCGTATTTTTTAAGCTTTTTAAGTCTGGTTTTATTCATCGGAACTTCTAAGTCGCTAGTAGACGATCCTCCGCTCACTTGGTGAGAAAGAAAAGGTGCTAGCTCCATAAAGGCGATTACTCTTCTTATGTATAGCTTCTTTAGAGAATGTTTTCCAAGTTTGGCTAAGTCATGAGGGTTGTGGTAGATGTTGATTTTTACTTTATCTACAATTCGTACAGTTTCGGTTTTCTTTTGAGAAAAGCTAAAACTGGCACAAAATACACAGGCTAGTACAATGAGTAGTACTTTCATGGTTTAGTATGATTTTTTTTGAGCTTCTATTCTATGGATGATATCTTCCATAAATAAGATGCTCCAAATGATTTTGTCTTTGTCAGAATAAGGAACGACATCTTGTAAAGTTATATCAAGTGTGTTGAGGTATTCTTCTTTACTTTTTACTTCTCTTAGTAAGTCAGATACATTTTCTTTTGTCTTAGGTACGCCTAGTTTTTGAAGGTCTTCTCCTGCTGCGTGCGTACTAAGTGCCATGTATGGCATTACTTCTGTCAAGACTCTTACTCGCTCTATATAAAGTTGCGTAAGTTCAAGTTTTCCAACATTTTCTAATTCTACTTCGTTGTGGTACTTAGAGATTACAGCTGTTTTACTTACATAAGTAACGTCAATTATTTTTGTTACTTCTGAGGGGATATCTACTACGTAAGAACTGTCTTGAGCAAATGAAATTGCAACTGAACAAGAGGCAACTGTTAACGATAACATTAGTTTTTTGTACATAATTGTATTGGTTTTGTTTTATGGGTTTTGAATATAGATTTTTTTTAGTAAAGATGTTAATTTTTGATAAGAAACATTGATTTTTTTTTGATAAATATATTAATTGATGGTGTTAAATGTTATTTCGTGAAAGGCTTAAGGGTTGAAACGGTATCTTTTTTGTTTTCAGTATTGTATTGATTTTTTTGAAATGTAGGATAAAAAAACAAAAAAGATATAGTGTAAAGCTCTACCCCATAGGCTCGCCTTTTTGGCGAGTGGAGAAAGACCCTTGTGAAGAATTAATGATGAAAGGAGGAGATGATTGACGAACTTTTTTTGTACTTTGTCAGGGTTTTGAATATATAATATTAATTGATTTGAAAGTAACAGGTTTTTCGTTTATAAAAAATGCTTTGATATATGATTATCCAATTGTAGAGGCGATTAAATCTATTTTGCCTATTTGTGACGATTTTGTGGTAGCGGTAGGAAAATCGGATGATGATACGATTGATTTAATTAGAAGTATTGATAAGGATAAAATAAAAATAATAGAGACTGAGTGGGACGAGAGCTTACGAGAGGGTGGGAGAGTGTTGGCGGTAGAGACTGATAAAGCTTTTCAATATATACCACCTGATACTGATTGGGCGTTTTATATACAAGGTGATGAGGTGATTCATGAGCAGTATTTAGAAGCCATTAAGGAAGGGATGCTCAGGCATAAAGACAATGATGATGTTGATGGTTTGCTGTTTAAATACTTGCATTTTTATGGTTCGTATGATTATGTAGGGGCTTCTTCTAATTGGTATAAAAATGAGATTAGGGTGATTAAAAATAATAAAAACATTTATTCTTATAGGGATGCTCAAGGTTTTAGGAAGGGAAGTGATGAGAAGCTTAATGTGGCAGTAATTGATGCTTATATGTATCACTATGGTTGGGTAAAAGACCCTAGGGCGATGCAACGGAAACAAGAGACTTTTCATAAATTATGGCACAATGACCAGTGGCTTGAGAGGAATGTAATTGATGCAGAAGAGTTTGATTATGCTCAGCATGTGAAGGAATTGAAGAAATTTGAAGGCACTCATCCTTCGGTGATAAAGGATAGAATAGAGAAATCTAATTGGAAGTTTGATTATGATATTTCGCTGAATAAAAAAACGCTAAAAGATAAGTTTAAAGATTTTTTGGCAACTTATTTTACTTATGAAATGGGGTATAAGAATTATAAAATTAAGGCTTAATTATGAAAGAATTAGGGTTGATAGGGTTTGGGAGTTTTGGGCAGTTTATTGCTCCAATTCTAAAACAATATTTTGAAGTTTCTGTTTGTGATTTTCACGATAAGTCACAAGAGGCAAAAGCATTAGGGCTTGACTATGCGGACTTGAAAGAGGTGGCGAGTAAAGATTTGGTGGTTTTTTGTGTGCCGGTACAGTTTCTCGAAAGTCTGCTCAAACAGGTGTCTGGCTTCATTCGTCCAGATGCAATTTGTATAGATGTGTCATCGGTAAAGGTAAAGCCAGTTTCGTTGATGAAGCAATATTTGCCTACTACGGTCGATATTATAGGGACGCATCCTTTATTTGGTCCTCAGAGTGGTAGGGACGGGATAGAGGGTTTGAATATTGTGATTTGTCCTGTGAGGACTACAAAAACACGTAGCTTGGAGTGTTTCTTTAAGGATGAGTTGAAGTTAAATGTTTTGATGCACACTCCAGAAGTACACGATAAACAAATGGCTTATGTACAGGCATTGACTCACTTTATTGGTAGGGCAATGAATGCGATGGATATCCCAGATGTAGAGCAAAAAACCCCTGCTTATCAATATTTGCTCAATATTAAACGTAATTTAGGATCAGATTCGATGGATTTGTTTTTAACAATAGAAAACGAGAATCCGTATGCTAGTAAAGTGAGAGAATCTTTTATAGATTCGCTCAAAAATATAGATGATTTACTTAACGATACAAAGTTGTGAGAATCCTTAGAGAAGAGTCAGTTTTGGTTTTGATAGACGTGCAAGAACGATTGTTTCCGCATATTTATAACCATGAACCTTTAGCTCAAAATATTGAAGTTTTGTTAAAAGGGAGTACTGAATTAAAAATTCCAGTTATCCTGTCGGAGCAGTATAAAAAAGGTTTGGGAGAAACTCTTTTTAGCCTTAAGCAATGCTTTGAGCCAATACATAGCATCGAGAAAATTTCTTTTTCTTGTTTAGGAAATGCCTCTTTTTATGATTTTTTAGCGAAAGCGAATAAAAAACATGTGATACTAGTAGGGATAGAGTCACATATATGTGTATTGCAAACGGCAATAGATCTTAAGGCAAATAATTATGAGCCAATTGTAGTGATTGATGCAGTTTCGTCCCGAAAGGAATTAGATAAAATAATAGCGATAGAAAGGCTGATTCAGGAGGGAGTGATTCTAACTACTTGTGAGTCATTACTTTTTGAATGGTGTAGGAAAGCGGGGACTGATGAGTTTAAAGCGATTTCGAAATTAGTGAAGTGATGTTGATTCGTTACTTACAAAAAGAATTTACAGAAGAGACAGGGTTAGTCTTGCAAGATGGCACTGAAGAAGATGTGTTATTGGCTTTAGATAAAATAATAGTCGTTTACATTAATCATCATTTTGAGAAACTTTTGCAGGTAATGTATCGTATGGATGTAGATGAGCAAAAGTTTAGCAAGGCATTATTAAAAAAAAGATCCTCGTTGGAGATAGCAAAGCTAGTGATTAGTAGAGAAAAACAACGAATTGATTTCAGAAAACGTTATAAGTAGTTAGAAATCATAGTTTTTTTTGATAAAAATTGTATCTTTGGTGTTCTGTTCGCTAGAAAATGGATATGAATAAAAGATTGAAATATATAGTTTTTACTTTAATAGCTTTGTTAGGGATGTCTTGTACAAAAAAGATATGTCCAGCTTACCAAAGCTATTTTTTATTGGACAAAGAGTCTCAGGATTCATTTTTTACTTACTTTGAAGAGCAAAAACAAGAAGAGGGAGGTACAGCGATTACAGATATTCACCATGAGGGAGGTAGCCCTAATTTGTCCACAGATTTTGATTATAATAGTGCCAATAAACCAAGAGAAGATTTTCCTATTCAGCCATCTAAAAAAAATAAAAATGGTTTGTCTATGGGACCAACGGTAAAAAGAAAAAAATCAAAATCGTATAAAAAGAGGTTTTACGTAGTGCCAATGCGTGATGTTTATGTAGAAGATTCTACAGGTGGGGGAAATAATTTTTCTGACTCATTAAGAGTGGATAATTTTCAAGACTCAGATACAACAAGTTTCTCAGGAGGATTTTGATTTTTTATATGACACTCCCTTCAGTCGGAGTCTATTCTGTTTTTTTGGAAGGATTTCCCCCTCAATCGTTTAGAAAAAGTACAAAAAAAATTAATATTAGTTTAGGATAAATAATTCTAATAAGAAAATTTATAGTTGAAAGAGTATTTAGACTCAAGAGCGATATAAATTCTTAATAAAAGTTTATATCTTTAGAAACGGAAAACACATTACTAGTGGATATATATCAGCGTAAGCGAATTTGGAAAGCGATACTTTTTATGGTGTCGATTATTATTTTTATAGGCTCAGTAGTCTATGCCAATATATTAGTTAGTAATATCAAAGATGATGAACGGAAGCAAGTAGAACTGTGGGCAAATGCCATTCAAGAAAAAGCAGAACTCGTAAATGTTACAGAGAATTTATTTACACTGATAGCTGAAGAAGAAAAGAAAAAGGTAGAGCTATTAGCGGCAGCAACCAAACAATTAGAGCGAATTGTTGACCCTCAATATGGTTTAGAATTTTATTTTAAAATAATAAAAAACAACACCACAATCCCAGTAATACTGACTAACAGCAATAAGGATTTTCTGAGTGTCCGTAATATAGATGATGATTTACTCGCTAGCCCTGCCAAGAGAAGAGTTTTGATAAACTCGATGCAAAAAAAATATCCGCCCATTCACATACAAGTATCACCAGGTGTTACCAATTATCTTTATTATAATGACTCTAAGATTTTCACACAATTACGCTTAGTATTAGATGACTACATAAAGTCATTTATTACAGATGTAGTACTTAATAGTGCTAATGTGTCCGTGGTTTACACCGATAAAACGCAAGAAAATATAATCGCCTATAATATAAAATCTGCGACGTACATGTTAAGTTCAAAAGAGAAAAAGATGCATGTAGAAGCCAAAGTAGATAAGATACTAGGCTATATGAAAAAACAAAATACTCCAATCCCTGTAGAATTGAGGGACGCTACTCATTACGTGTATTATCTTGAGTCAGAGACGGTAAACAGGTTAAAATGGTTTCCTTATATTCAGTTTTTGGTGATAGGAATATTTGTTGCTGTGGCGTACTTTTTGTTTTCGATAGGTAGGAAGGCAGAGCAAGACCAAGTTTGGGTGGGTATGTCCAAAGAGACTGCTCATCAATTAGGGACACCTATAAGCTCTATGATGGCGTGGTTGGAGCTGTTGAAATCTCAATATCCTGAGGATGATTCTATTTACGAAATGGAAAGAGATGTTAATCGATTAGAAGTAATTACAGAACGATTTTCTAAAATTGGTTCAACTCCTAGTCTTGATGCTTTGGATGTTTATGAGACATTAAATCACGCCGTATATTATTTGAAAAAACGTGTATCTAAACGTGTAGAGTTTGTCGTGAAAGAAAACCCAGAGCCATTGTTTGCAATGCTAAACAGACCTTTGTTTGAATGGGTGATTGAAAATATATCTAAAAATGCAGTAGATGCGATGGAGGGTATTGGCACGATTACATTTTCTTTTATAGAAGAAAATAGTAAAATTCATATTGACATAAAAGACACTGGAAAAGGGATGACTAGAAAACTACAAAAAGAAGTTTTTGAACCAGGTATTACAACCAAAAAACGTGGTTGGGGGCTTGGACTTACACTTGCTCGTAGGATTATCAATAATTATCACAAAGGAAATATTACAGTGAAACATAGTGAAATAGATAAAGGAACAACCTTTAGGATAAGCCTGAATAAAGCCATTTGATTTATTCTTTTGAGCATCGAATTGCTGATGAGTATTAATAGTGACTTTTTTTATATAGATTCGTGTACTGAAAAAACATTACAATGAGACAGAAGTTACTAAGTGAAGGAGTAGAAGAGTTAGAGTACGAGATTCGGAATATTGTAAAAAAGGCAGAAAAGCTAGAAAAGCTGGGGGTAGAAATCCAATGGGAGAATATTGGTGACCCTATTCAAAAAAACGCAAAAATACCTGATTGGATAAAAGAAATTATTACAGATAGTATTCAAGATGATAAGACATTCGCTTACAGTCATTCTAAAGGAAATTTAGATACAAGGAAATACGTAGCAGAGCAAACTAACGCTTTAGGAGGTGTCTTTCTTGATGCAGAAGATGTGCTTTTTTTTAATGGACTAGGCGATGCTATCGCTAAAATGTATCAATTCCTAAGTCCTACATCTCGGATTATTTGTCCGTCACCAGCATACTCTACTCACAGTTCAGGTGAGGCAGCTCATGCACATAAAGAGCCTATTACATATCCTTTAGACCCAGAGAATGATTGGCTTCCTAATATTGAGCAATTGTATTTGTACGTAAAGTATAACCCAGGGATTGTGGGGATATTAATTATTAACCCAGACAACCCTACTGGGATGGTGTACCCGAAAGAAGTCTTAATGAAAATTGTAGCCATTGCTCGTGAGTTCGATTTGTTTATTATTAGTGATGAAATTTATAACAAAATAACTTACAATGGTGCGAAAGCTTACGCTTTGGCAGAAGTGATAGGAGGTGTGCCAGGGATTGCGATGAAGGGGATTTCTAAAGAAGTGCCTTGGCCAGGTAGCCGTTGTGGTTGGATGGAGTTTTATAACAGAGGTGAAGACATTGAGTTTTCTCGGCTTTGTGGGGCTTTGGAAGATGCTAAGATGGTAGAGGTTTGCTCTACTACATTACCTCAAATAGTTTTGCCGAAAATATTGGGGGACAGCCGTTTTAGTTCATATAGAGAGACTGAAAATCAAAAAATAGGAACAAGGAGTAAAGCAGTCGCTAAGATATTACAAGACGTACCTTATATTACGTTTAATGAAACTTTTGGAGCTTTTTATAATACAATTGTATTCAAGAAAGAGGCATTAAAAAAAGGACAATTTTTAAAAATAGAAGATGAAAAGATAGAAGGGTTAGTAAAAACTTGGGTAAATAATAAGACTAGTTTAGATAAAAGTTTTGTGTATTATTTGTTGGGATCAAAAGGAGTCTGTGTAGTGCCTTTGTCTTCCTTTCATTCTGGTTTACAAGGATTTAGGGTGACTCTTTTGGAAAACAATCCTCAAACTTTACAAGAGACCTTTACAATAATTAGAGATGCGATTGTAGAATACTGTGAAAGTATTTAGTGATTTAAAAAGTATTAACTAATTTAGTAGCCGTAAATGTAATAAGCTATGGAAAAAAGTGAATTAGGAAAAGGTGGTTTTGGTTCAACAATGAAAAGCGATTTTTCAGCAAGTATTGTTGTTTTCTTGGTGGCATTACCTCTGTGTTTAGGTATTGCTTTGGCCTCAGGAGCAACTCCTATTGCTGGGCTTATTGCAGGTATTGTTGGTGGCGTTGTTGTGGGTTTGATGAGTGGTTCTTCTTTAGGGGTGAGTGGTCCAGCGGCAGGGTTAGCAGTTATTATAGGAGAGTATATTATACACTTTGATAAAGAAGGAAACGGGGGGTATGAAGCCTTTTTACTTGTGGTGGTAATAGCAGGTATAATACAAGTATTCTTAGGTTTTATTAAGGCAGGAGTGATTGCGGATTATTTTCCCTCTAATGTGATTAAGGGGATGTTGGCAGCTATTGGACTCGGGCTATTTTTAAAACAAATACCACATGCTTTAGGTTTTGATGCGGACTCTGAAGGAGATATGAAGTTTATTCAAGAGGATGGGCGTAATACATTTACAGAAATATGGCATGCTTTGAAGGATCCTCATTGGGGAGCGATTCTTATCGCAATGATTTCAGTGGGTATTTTATTACTTTGGAAAACTGATTTTTTTAAGAAAAATAAAATGTTATCACTAATCCCCGGTCCTCTGGTAGTTGTGGCTATGGGTATCTTATTAAATGAGTTTTTTTTAGTGATGGATTTTTCAAAGCTTGCTTTAACTGGAGAAACAATTGTGAATATCCCAGTCTATGGTGGTGTAAAGAATTTTGTCAGCTCGTTTAAAGTACCAAATTTCGAGTTGTTTTACAACTCGGTAATAATGGGTGATTTCGATTTTCTTAAATCATTAATGACGATGGCAGTTACTGTAGCCGTTGTAGCCAGTTTAGAGTCGCTTTTATCTGTGGAGGCAACGGATAAATTAGACCCTCTTAAACGAGTAACGCCTGCAGATAAAGAGCTGGTAGCTCAAGGAGTGGGAAATATAGTGTCTGGGATGATTGGCGGACTACCTGTTACCCAAGTAATTGTAAGAAGTTCAGCGAATCTAAACGCAGGAGGGAAAACTAAGATGTCAGCAATTTTGCATGGTGTTTTTATCTTTGTTGCAGTCTTGGCTATACCTCTTGTTTTAAACAAAATTCCTAAAGCTTGTTTAGCAGGAATTTTATTTGTAATTGCTTATAAACTAGCAAGTGTAAAACTATTTAAAGATATGTATTCACTGAAATTAAGACAGTTTATCCCATTTATTGTAACTGTTGTAGCTATTTTGATAACCGACTTATTAGTTGGTATTACAATAGGCTTGATTACTTCATTGTACTTCATTTTACAAAATAATAGACAAAATGAGCCATTTGAGGTTAAGATGAAAAGAAAAGAAAATGGCGTGGGTTATGTTGTTCGTTTTATTTTTAGTAAAGAAGTTAATTATTTAAGCAAACATATTTTGATGCAGTCTTTACAGGATATACCAAAGTATTCTGAGATCCATATTGACGCTACTCATACACAGTTTTTATCGCATGATGTGATCGAATCTATAAATGATTTTAAAGATTCAGTAGCACCTCGTAAAAATATTAAGGTAGAGTTTAAGATTAAAAAAGATGACTTTTCTAAGATAGATGATGACGTATTAAACCAATTGTCTTTATAGCAAAAGTATAGTAGTTTTAATATAAAGAAAGGATTGATTTTAAATTTAAAATTAATCCTTTCTTTAATTGGATAGAATAATTTTCTTAACCGAAAAGGCATTAAAAATGGTAGGGGTTCGTCAGTAGACGGGTATTGGGATTTTTCTCAATTTTTTATTGGAAAATTGGAAACAAAAAAACCGATCAGTGAGGAGAAATAGCCCCCAAGAGAGAAGAAAAAGTATAAATGAAGATAAAATATTGCTACTTCATTTTAGATCTTTTAATTAAAAAAGGAAGTAATATTTGGTCGATATTTTGGTTAATATCTACTTGAATTAATTCAAGTTTAAACTTAGCAGATAGGTCCTTTATTTTATTCATCCAATTGTATGAATTCTTCTTGTAACTCTCTCTGATCTCATTGGGAGATATTTTTATTTTTTTACCAGTTTCTATGTCGGTTAGTTCATGAGGCTTGTTTTCCAAGTCCAGATCCATTTCTTGGGCTACATCCATAGGTTGAAAAATAATCACTTCATTATTAGAATATTTAATGTGGTTTAATGCATCAATAAGTTCTTCTGGACTGTTGTTTCTGTCTATTAAATCCGAAAAAATAATAACCAAAGAACGTTTGTGTATTTGTTGCGCAATTTGGTGCAAACTTTCGACTAGATTTGTGGAAATATTATCAGACTTTTTATTAAGTAAACTCTCTAGGTAATTGATAAGTAAATTAGCATGTTTAGGAGAAGATTTTACTTCACTTTTATAAGTGATTTCTTCATCAATTGTATAGATGCCAATTGCATCTCTTTGTTTGTTGAGCAACTGGATAAGAGTGGAAGATATTATTGCCGAAAAATCAAGTTTAGAAAAGTTTTTGTTGCCAAATCTCATAGACGAGGAACTATCAATTACGATATAACATCTAAGATTAGTTTCTTCATCATATTCTTTGGTGTATAGTTTATCTGTTCTTCCGTACAATTTCCAATCAATATGTCGGGTACTTTCACCCGCTATATAAGACTTGTGTTCTGCAAACTCTACCGAAAAACCTTTATAAGGTGATTTGTGCAAACCAATTAAAAATCCCTCTACAGCTTGCTTTGCAAAGAAGCTAAGCTTACCGTATTGTTTGACTTCTCTTAAATCTATACTCATACCTACTAAAGTATTAATTATGTCGTATTATCCATACAAAATGCTTGCTTTTGTTTATGATTAACAAAGTTATTGGTGCAAAACATTGGTGAACTGTTTCAAAATTTATAATATTGCCTAATAATTTTACTAAAACGTATAGGATTGTGGAAGAGAAAAAGGATAGAAACGAAATTTTTTCTAAGAGAGTAAAAGCAGGTAAACGTACATATTTTATGGACGTGAAAGCAACTAAATCTCAGGATTATTATTTAACGATTACGGAAAGTAAGAGAATTTTTAAAGGTGAGGATGTTTCTTATGAAAAGCATAAAATCTTTTTATATAAAGAAGACTTTATGAAATTCATTACAGCACTAGAAGAAACAATAGAGCACGTAAAAACAGAGTTAATGCCAGAGGTGGATTTTGACGCTTTATCTAAACCGAACACTGAAGAAGATTCGGACGAGGTATCGTGGTAGAGTAGTTGTGATGCCAAGTGTGTTTAACTTTTTTTGATTATTAAGATTATTATAATAAATTATGGGATTGAAGTGTGGAATTGTAGGATTGCCTAATGTAGGGAAGTCAACCTTGTTTAATGCCTTATCTGATGCAGGTGCTGAAGCAGCTAACTTCCCATTTTGTACAATAGAGCCTAATGTAGGCATTGTAATAGTGCCAGATGAAAGATTAGAAATTTTAGAAAAAATAGTCAACCCTCAGAAAGTACAACCTACTATTGTAGAATTTGTAGATATCGCAGGATTGGTAAAAGGTGCGAGTAAGGGAGAAGGATTAGGAAATAAATTCTTAGCAAACATCCGTGGGGTAGATGCAATAGTACATGTTATACGTTGCTTTGAAGATGATAATATTGTACATGTATCAGGTAAGGTAGATCCAGTAGATGACAAGGCAGTAATTGATACTGAACTACAATTGAGAGACTTGGAATCAGTACAAAAGAAAATCCAGAAGTACGAAAAATTGTCAAAATCAGGAGATGCAGAATCTAAGAAAATTCATGCTTCACTCAAAAAAGTGGAAGAGCATTTATTGGGAGGTAACAATGTGCGTAATTTAGAATTAGAAGAAGCTGATGAAGAAGCGACTGAAGATTTACAATTATTAACTCAAAAACCAGTTATTTATTTAGCTAATGTGTCAGAGGCTGATGCAGCAAATGGTAATGATAATGTAGACCTGTTACGAGTTTCTGTGAAAGAAGAAGGAGCTGAAGTAATTGTGTTGTGTGCTGCTTTAGAAGAGCAGATTGCTGAATTAGAAGAAGAGGAAGAGAGAGAGATGTTTTTGTCAGAGTATGGATTAACAGAGTCAGGCTTGGATAAGCTAATTAAGGTGTCTTATGACACCCTTTCTTTGATTACTTACTTTACGGCAGGAGAGAAGGAAGTGAGAGCTTGGACAATTGAGAAAGGATGGAAAGCGCCTAAAGCAGCAAGTGTGATTCATACAGATTTTGAAAAAGGATTTATTCGTGCCGAAGTAATTAAAATAACAGATTATGAAAAGTATCAAACAGAAGCCAAATGCAGAGAAGCAGGAAAGCTATCTGTAGAAGGAAAAGAATATACAGTAGAAGATGGAGATATTATGCATTTCCGTTTTAATGTTTAATAGATTAAATATAAGGGTTAATAGAGTTTCTTGATTATAAGAGAACTATTTAAAACCTTTTGTAGTTATTGCAGTGAGTATAATATTTTATAATTATGAGAATTAGATTAATTTTTCAATTAAACAATAGAGGAGCAACAGTTCCTTTTCATCATCAGCATTTGATTTCTTCTTTGATGGATGAGTTTAAAGTAGAAGCAGGCATAGCAGAAGGAGATCAATTTGAATATTGTTTTTCAGGAATAAAAGGTCAAACCAAAGTAGGAAGAGGAGGTTTGTTTTTTTATTCTAACAAGGTCACAATCGTGATTAGTAGTCCTCAAGAAGAGAAACTGATAGAAGTGCTAAAAGCAGTATTTAAGAGAAGTAGTGTCCACGTAGGAGAGTTGGAATTAATTCCAGAATCTATGGAGCAGGAGACGACACCCGAATTCAAAGAAGAATCTACGACCTTTGTTTGTATCTCACCACTTATAGCAATTAGTCATTTTAGTGGAGAAGGAGAGCAAGCAGTCAAAAGATTCATAGAACCATCGACAGATGAATTTTCAGATTTCTTATATGAGTCGGTTGTCATTAGAATGGAAGCATCAGGCAGATATACCCCCGAGCAACTAGAGTCTTTCTTTAAGTTTCAAGTAGTGCCAGATAAAAGATACATTGAAAAGTTAAGAGCAAATTCTAAAAAGTTTTCTCGTATCTATCATATCGAGTACCAAGGAGTAGAAAAAGAGGTGAGAGGTTATACTTTGCCTTTGACCGTGTATGCACACCCTGAGGTACAAAAATTTATTTATGAATGTGGCTTTGGTGAGTATACCGAAAAAGGATATGGAATATTAGACATTGCCAATTCTAAACTACAAGAAAGAGTAACACCTTATACATTTTAGTGTTTTTGTTTAGTTTAAGTTAAGATCCTTTGATGCCTAGTGTGTCGAAGGATTTTTTTTGAGCTATATTGATTGAAATATTTTCGCCGAAGTCAAAACAAAAATTTGGGCGTTCCCCCATTCGCCAAAACGAAGGCTCATGCGGTCGGGCTTTTTGTTCCCAATCTTTTCTTTATGTTTTTGTGTCACATTGAGCTTGTCGAAATGTCAAATACAAAAACATAAAGAAAAGGATTTCCACGCCAGTCCCTAACGCAAAAAAAAGAAAACATTTATAGGGGAAAAAATATACCTCTTATACCATTTTAACTATAAGATAAGTCATTTATCCTGTTTGTTTTTACACTCTCTTCGTTAAAATAATTTACTGACAAATCATTTCCGTGTAAAACAAACTTTTGTCTAAAAAAAAATATCGTTAGTCTTTGTTTGTTTCACTTGAATCGAATATACAGAAGGATAAGTGATTAATAAACGATAAATTGAGTCATTTTTATTTATTTCTATGTAAATTGCGAATTCGTAGGGTTGTATTAGGGTGTTTACCTTAGCCTATGTGAGTTTGGTTATCCAAACAAAAAAATATTAATTTTAAGTATATTACTTATGAGAGTTATTACAAAATCGATTATTTCTTTAGGCTTGTTTTTTCTATTAGTAATGCTTGGGGGGAATGCCTTTGCACAATTGGGGAATGAACATTATCTACCACCATTAAGTTCTGCTAGTAATGTTGGTGCACACATTAATGATCAATATGTGTATTTAAGCACAGAGGCTGTTACTCCTTTTGTAGTTACAGTAAAGAATCCTCAAGGAAACATATTATTTAGCCCAACAATTTCTCAAGGAAACCCTGCTAGAATTGATTTAGGTACGGGGCAACCTACAAGTACAATGGTACACGGAGATAGTCTTGGTGTGGTTTTACATAACAGTGGCTTGATTTTTACTGGTTCATCTGATTTTTATTGTAATTACCGTATGAGAGGAACTGCTCAAGCAGGTTCTTTAACAGCCAAAGGTAAGGAAGCAAAAGGACAGTTGTTTTATTATGGGGGAATTCCTCAACAAGGAAATAGTGGATCAAGAAATTTTGTAGCTTCTATTATGGCTATGGAAGACAATACAACTATTATTGTTTCAGGTTATGATACGGGAGTTGAGTTTTTTAAAACAGGAAGTAACATTACTGATAATGTATTAACTATTACATTAAATCAGTATGAGACCTATGTTATGGTTGGCTTAACCAATGTGACAGCTAACTTAACGGGATTTATGGGGGCTAAAATACAATCAGACAAAGATATAGTTGTTTCTAATGGTAATGTGAATGGAGGTATTTCTAATACAACTAATAGCCAAGATCATTGTGTAGACCAAATAGTTCCAGTGAGTCAATTGGGAAATGAATATATATTGATTAGAGGAGAAGGTATCGATGTGATGGAGCAAGCTATTATTATTGGTACGGTTGATGGAACTGAAGTTTTTGTGAACGGAGGTGCTGTTGCTGTTACTACAATTGATGAAGGAGAGTATTACCTGTTGGATGGATCAAATTATAGTGGAGCATTACATGAGAACATGTTTGTCACAACATCTGAAAATGTCTATATGTATCAACATTTATCAGGTGATGCTACAAAAATAAATACTGGAGGGATGAATTTCTTGCCACCAGTCTCTTGTTTTATGCCTAATGGTGTTGATTTAATTCCAGATATTTCAAGAATAGGTGCCACTACTTATACGGGTGGAGTTTTTATTACAACGGAAGCAGGGTCAACTATTTTGATAAATGGAGTAGCACCTGCAGCATCTACGGGGCCTCAAGCTGTAGCAGGAAGCACTGATTGGGTTACTTACAAGGTTACAGGTTTAACAGGAGATACAAAGATTGTCTCAACAGGATCGGCTGCAATTGGATTTTATGGTTCTGCTAACATTGCAGGTTTTGGTGGGTATTATTCAGGTTTTGGAGTTACGCCAGCTATTACGCTAGTAACGGGTGCTTGTGCACCAGGTATTGTAGTGGATGCGGGCAATGGATTTGATACTTGGCAGTGGATTTATGATGGAACACCTATTGTTGGAGAAACGAATAAAACGACTTCTGCTGATTTTCCTGGTGATTATTCTGTAGCCGTACAAAAAGCAGGTTGTTTAGATACTTCAGATGTTTATTTTATTCCTGCCTGTCCTACAGATGGGGGTGCCGCAAAAAATACAGAGAAAATAGTAGAATCATCTCCAGGAGTGTATGATGTTACTTATGCTGTTACGGTAGAAAATTTTGGACCATTTAAAATGTATAATGTACAAATGACTGATACTTTATCAGCACCTTCTTGTGCAGTTATTTCTGTGTTAAGTGCTCCAACGATTGTAAGTGGTGGATCAATTCTTTCTCCAGGATCTGTAAACCCAGCGTTTAACCCTAGTACAGATAATAGGTTGCTTTTAGGTACGGATACATTAGCTAATGCTGCGAGTGATACAATTAAATATACAATTCGCATTGACATGTCTGCTGTAAATTGCCAAGGGTCATTTATAAACCAAGCTTATTTATCAGCAACAAATAGAGGACCTAATGACGGGACTACGCTTGGGTATGAAAATGATGAATCAGTAACAGGTACAGATCCAGATCCTAATGGTAATGGAGACCCAATTGAAGAAGGAAATACAGTAGTTTGTTTACCATTATTAGACTCAACATCTATTAGATACTCTAATACGGTATTTGTAGTGACAGATGTTGCTGATATTCCTGTGATTTCTGGATGGTCGGGAGGTGCTTTTACATCATCACCTGCTGGATTATCTATAGATGCTAGTACGGGTGAGGTTACACCTTCGGCAAGCACGGTAAATACATATACGATTACTTACTCTTATGGTTCTGGTTCTTGTACTAGTTCTAAGGACGTTACTGTTGAAATATTAGATGCAGTTAATGATGCTCCGAGTACTGGTAATGAAACTTTGATAGGAATTACAGAAGACGAAATCAACCCGACAACAAGCATAGATTTAACGACAAATAATACTGACCCAGAAGGAACGAGAACGAAGGTTGCAGCTATAGTAAGTAGTACAGGTGGAGGAACAACGAGTATCACAAATGACAGTACTAAGATTAATTATACTCCAGGAGCTAATTTTAACGGGATTGATACAGTTATCTATACAGTTTGTGATGAAGGGTTACCTTTACCTGCTGAATGTGTAAACGATACATTGTTTGTAACAGTAGATGCGGTTAACGATTCACCAGATCAAGGGAATGAGACTTTGATAGGAATTACAGAAGACGAAATCAACCCGACAACAAGCATAGATTTAACGACAAATAACACAGATCCAGACGGCACACTAGTAATTATAACTGCTATAGTAAGTAGTACAGGCGGTGGAACAACAAGTATTACAAATAGTGGGACAACGATTGATTATACTCCAGGAGCTAATTTTAATGGAATTGATACAGTTATTTATACAGTTTGTGATGAGGATTTACCAAGTCCAAGTTGTGTAAATGATACATTGTTTGTAACAGTAGATGCAGTTAACGATTCACCAGATCAAGGGAATGAGATTTTAACAGGTATTACAGAAGACGAGACCAACCCAACAACAAGCACAGACTTAACAACAAATAATTCAGACCCAGACGGTACAGCTGTAGCTATCACTACTATAGTAAGTAGCACAGGCGGTGGAACAACGAGTATTACAAATAGTGGGACAACGATTGATTATACTCCAGGAGCTAATTTTAACGGGATTGATACAGTTATCTATGCAGTTTGTGATGAGGATTTACCAAGTCCAAGTTGTGTAAATGATACATTGTTTGTAACAGTAGATGCGGTTAACGATTCACCAGATCAAGGGAATGAGACTTTAACAGGAATCACAGAAGACGAGACCAACCCGACAACAAGTACCGACTTAACGACAAATAACACAGATCCAGACGGCACACTAGTAATTATAACTGCTATAGTAAGTAGTACAGGCGGTGGAACAACAAGTATTACAAATAGTGGGACAACGATTGATTATACTCCAGGAGCTA
>Ga0256845_1000809_pt1 | contig 27275 bp, 26 predicted proteins | sample RiftiametaG_FD_189101 | JGI IMG/M metagenome (GOLD analysis project Ga0256845, IMG submission 189101) | Tube worm associated microbial communities from hydrothermal vent at the East Pacific Rise, Pacific Ocean - Riftia | ecosystem: Host-associated > Annelida > Integument > Unclassified ... | reverse complement strand
TATACCCATCCCACCTCAAGATGCAGGATTTAATTCCTGAAAATTATCATTGATTCTACTCGCTAATGAATCCCCGATATCCGGTAATGTCTTTTGAAAAAAATCATCAATTTTATCTCTAAACTCTTTTGCAGTAGAAAAATATTGATTATTTCTTACGTGCTCATTCATCACCTTCCAAAGTCTTTCTATTGGGTTTAAATTTGGACTGTACGGCGGTAAATAATGCAGTTTAATATTGAGCTCTACCGCTTTGTCTTTTAGGGCTTGAGAGCGATGATATCCCGCACCATCTAAAATCAAATGAATTTCTTTTCTTAACGGATATTTTTCTCTAATTGTTTCGAAAAAGTCTTGAATGCTCTCGCTGTTAACTTTGTCATATCGATTCACCGTTGCATCACTAATATTATTTAAGTCAATCGCTCCGACAATATTTAACCTAGTTCGACTGCCAGTGGTTTCATGTAAACGTAACGCTTGAGCAATTAATGCGGTTGTCCAACCTTCTGAGCGTAGTAAAACGACCTTGAGCCTATCTCGAACTTTACCATCTCGAGTTTGCTCATGGAGAAAGTCCAAATTAACTCTTTGATCATTTGTTAGTTTAAATGTTTTCATAAACTAAGTCTGATCCTCTTAGCATTAAAAATCAAGCATCTTCATTGATCATGGGTATATAACCCATTAATGTGCTTCATTATCTGATTTAGATTCGCTTTGGGCGTTTCAACCAATAGGTGGTAGTGATTGGTCATTAAACAGTAGGCGTGTATAACAGCGCTATATTCTTGAGTCACTTCTAATAGTGTATTGAGAAATAGCTTATAGTCATCATCGTCTCGGAAGAGGGGTTGCTTATGACGACCGCGATTCATCACATGATGGAAAGCACCTTCGTACTCTATTCTGGTTGGTCTTGGCATGGTTGATAATTATACAGGCGCCTTATTTATTGTCAAATGAGCCTGACCCGTATTCGTATTTCGTAGAAAAATTCTAAATTCTTGTTAATTTTTTAAAATAGTTATAACTACTCAACAACCATATAAGAAAATACCTTTGCATACTCTTTTCGCCTGTTGACGCCCATAGCCACTTCCAACATATAATATCCGTAGTCTTTTTTAAACTTAATTTTAAGATGAGTTTCCTGATGCCCATCTGCAGGAAACTTAGTGACTTCTTTCATAAGTTCACCGCGAGCACTAAATTTTCTTAAAGTCAGGCGAATAGGCAAAGCTGACTGAGTTCTATACGTATTAACAAGAACAAAAACATTATCATAGGCATCGTTGCTATCCACGCTATCTCTGATAATAGGGCATAACAAGATTCCAGTGCCTGAGTTATTAACACGTGTAATTCTGTACATACTTCGATTGAAGTCACCAGTCTCTTTACCATTTTCTAAACACATAAATGCTGGATAGGTTTTTAGATCATTTGCATTTGCTGTGTTCAAAAATAAACCAGTCCAACAAAGTATAATTGTTAAGGACTTAATCATTATAAAATTAATATTATATTTTGAAATTTTCATGCTTTTCTCCGCTTTTACATTAAACATTTTTTAATTGTATTTGTTTTTAGAATCTAGTTCTTATTTCCATTGCTGTGCCGTAGTATTTTTACAACGGTAAAGTTGAACATTAGTTTTATTAGCATTAACTCCATTCACAATATCTAAACAAAACCCCGTAGAGTTTTGGATCCGATTGTTAGATATTTTTTCCCATATTTGAGTTCGGCTAGTCCCACATTGATAAATCTCAACGTTTGAATTGTTGGTGATATCAGTTCCTGAAATTTTTGCCTACCCCGGCGCGCCACAACAACTTCGTTAGCCAGTTCAATTTTGATTGAACGTATTCTCCAACCTGGGTTAATCGGACGGTCGACAACTTTCGATTTTCCTGAAAAATTGTTGCCGTTAAAGATGGTATATTTACAATTTTTTGCAACACTTGCGACATAACTCCACCCCGTAATATTACGAATACGGGCAGGGCCGTAAAAAGATTGTGATCGAGTAACGATTGGTCCTGTAAAACCACTTTTATCCGATTCCCGTAAATTAATCTGACATTGACGTTTAGTCGGTGTAATGATTAGCGATCTAGCTTTCCAACCATTTTTGTTTTTACCACCGATAGCACCCACTCGTAAACTTCCATTCTTCGATCGACTATTACGATTTCCGATATCAGAACCATAACTTGCTTTTCGTTGCCCTTTAAAATTATTTTCGTTGTATAATTCAAAATTACATGGGCCATAGGTATAACGAATAAAATCCCATGGGCCACCAATATCATTTACCCGAGTAGCCTTATTATTTTCGAGTTTGATTACGGACGAATTTTTTCCACCGCCACCCAATTTAATACCGCATTCTATCGCTATAACGTTATTGCTTGTTAATATAAAAAAAGTCATTCCAATTAAATATTTAAACATTGGTTTATCCTCTTAAATTTCTATCATCACTTATAATATTTTTCGTTAATATAATGAAACAAGGAGTAGTCATTTAATTAATCCTGAACTAGAATACTGCTAGTGATCCATTACTTTTAAAAAAAATTGTTTAGATTAATTAATTATCTTCAAATAGCGTTCCTGCAACCCAATCATTAGCATTCAATGCGGTTCTATTCTTCCCTCCACTAACCACGCTTTCAATGCCACTTGCGGTATTCGACTTACCTCCAGAAACGCTCGCCCAATTAGCACTGGCTGAATTACTTCTCCCACCACTTACGCTAGTACTAAATCCACTTGAAACATTAAATGAGCCACCAGAAACTGAACTAGAGGGGCCAGAAGACTGATTAAAAGAACCGCCGGAAACACTACTATATTGCCCTATCGCTCGATTCCATTCTCCGCCAGAAATGCTACTCGAAATATTAGTTGCTCTATTATTTTCACCTCCAGTAATCGAAGTGTTATCGTTTGTTAAACTATTGTTAATACCTGCGATAAGACCACCTGCGCGACTATAGTTATGTCCCGAATTAACAACAATATTGTGTGAACCACTTTTATGAACTAGTGCCCATATTTCATTATTGGCTTCACAAGTCGTTTGGTCCTGATAAATTCCGAGGGAGCAGTCTTCATCTATATCATTGGTGCTTTCATCGTAACCAACAATCAAATTTCCGAGCCCATTGATTGACGAAGTTGTCCCTAAGCTATTATTCACATGCACATTAATACCACTAAATATTGCCACAGGATTGCCTTGGTTATCGGTTTCCACGGAGAGGTAACTTGCCAAACCTGCAACTAAATCATTTCTTAAACCGCTGATACCAGCTTTATTCTCAGTAGATTGCGCTATCGCGATGGCAATATCCGCCGCATGTTGAGTATCAACCACTTCTAACGCATCAATTTCTGCTTGTAAATTAGTGTTGTCAGTTTGTAATGTAGTTATGGTTGCAGAGTTTGCATTAACTATTGCAGTGAGCGCTACTATCTGTGCGACTAGATCAGTTAACTGAGTTTGGTTATCATTGACTGAAACTGCCGTCGCATCAAAATTAGCATTCACGCCGGCAGCAACCGCTCGAGTTCCGCTGGTAAACTGATTGGGTATTGTTAAATCACTAGCTTGTGCACTTAATGAAAAAACCATTAGCCCAAATAGTGCTATGGTTCTTATACTGATATTAACTTTATTCATTATTGTTTTCCTTTTGTATTTAATAACACTCATCTCACTAACCCCAATCATCCTGATCCCAAACCATACCGTCCCAATCGCTGGAACTTGTATCAATCGGTAGTGGGGTAGGGTCGCCACCTCCGCAAGATGAAATAAAACTAACGAATAATAATATAAATAAAATCTTTACTATTTTTTTACTACTTTTAATTTTCATCATTTAATTCCTTCTTTCTATTCAAAATATTTTTTGTTCAGGGGCGGAGTCACTATTAACAATAAATTAGTTGTTAAAATAGAAAAATTATCCAAATAATTAGATGGCCTTTCTGTTTTAGATCAACTCCGACCATGCTTTTTATCGCTTATTTCTATTAATCCTCTTCCTCTAATTTACCAGCCGCCCAATTATCCTCTCCAGAAGCAGTTCGGCCATGACCACCACTAACACTACTATTATCGCCACTAGCTGTATTATCGGATCCTCCTGTCACACTACTATAATCTCCAGTAGCATTATTACTTGAGCCACCACTAACCGACGATCCATAACCGTTTGCATTATTATCATCTCCACCACTAATACTACCAACTTCGGCATCTACACTATTGTTTTCACCCCCACTAATAGATGATGCGACTCCATTCACCGTATTATATTGGCCACCTGAAATACTGGAATAACTGCCTCTTGCTAGGTTAAAAAGACCACCTGAGATGTTTGAATAAAGTTCTGTAGCTTCATTTTGAGAACCACCACTAATGACTGAAAAGTCACCAGACGCAAGATTAGAAGAACCTCCAACCACGGCACTATAGTTCCCTCTAACGACATTTAGAAAACCTAATGAAGTTGAATAATCACCGCTAATTGAGTTTCCAAGCCCTACAATTAGTCCGCTATTCCTACTGTAATTATGCTCCGCACCAACGATGATATTGTGAGAGCCACTCTTGTGGGAATTTGACCAAACAAAATTATTGTCTTCACAAGTTATTTGAGTCGTATATAAACCACTGGAACAAGTTTGAGTGTTGCTAATGGTTACTTCGTCATACCCAACCACAAGATTTCCTAAACCATTGTTTTGAGATTCAGTATCATTGCTACCATTATTAACATGCAAATTCACTCCACTAAATATTGCGGCACTATTGCCTTGATTATCGGTTCCGACTGTCAGAACTGTGGATAACCCAACGACACTATCGAGCTGCAACGCATCAATCTCTGCTTGTAAATTGGTATTCTCGGTTTGCAAAGAAGTGATCGTTGCTGCATTGGCTGTAATAGTTTCGCTGTTAGCGCTAACGGTTGCTGTCAAGGTTGCAATTTGAGCTATTAAGTCGGTTAGCTGAGTTTGATTGTCGGTAACCGCGACTGCAGCTGCATCAAAGTTTGCATTGACGTCAGCTGCAACAGCTCGCGCGCCACTGGTAAATTGGTTAGGGATAGTTAAGTCACTGGCTTGTGTGCTGGTAACTAAAGCTAACGACGTTAAAAGCCCAAAGACCTTTATATTATTAATATTAATACTACTTTTCATTTGTTCATTCCTTTTATGGCTAACGCATGGTTAATTTTTATATTTCGTGTATCTATATTGGTATCTATCGTTTGAAAATCAAAAGTCTTCCGGTGGAGTTTCAGTCACTCGGGACAATGAAACTCTTGTCACTAATGGTTTAAGCCCCGCATTTCTTGATTCTGTATAGGCGATTTGCGTTGTTTCATCGGCAATGCAATAATCAACGGTAAAAACAGGAAGTCCCCTATTTTGAAAATCGGCATATTTTAATAACCGATTTTCTGTACTAAAATCACCCTGTTGACGCTCATCACCACTTAAATCACCGGCATTAGCATTATCCCAATCAGCATCGCCTTCACCGTAATACCAAGTATCTTCCATTGAAACCGCATCAATCGCACTTTCGTAACGGTTAGTATTGTTTTCAATATCGTAATCAATCAAATAGGGGGCATTTTGTGCAATTACTAAAAAGTCTTCAGTAACCGCTCGACCGGCGGCACGTAACCTTTCTATAAATTCAATCATTGCTTCATCGGGATCATTTACACCATCATTGGTCGCAAACTCACGTACAGATTCATCATCATAGGCTTCGACCCAATCAAGATAGATCCCATCAAAACCCATTTCTGCCAGCTCGCTAATAATGCCAGTACTACCAAGCCACAAATCTTGCCAATAATCCCTGTAATCTTCTGCCTCGCCTATATCGATATAGGCTAAAAGTAAGCGTTCAGTTCCATCAGGAGAAGTACGTAATTGATTGATAATACTAGCGGTATCATATACATCGGAAACTAGTTTGAAGTTATGCCCTGGTTCTATCACTAACATCGGATAGTTGGTCGCAGCTAGCGCTTCAACAGCGCCATCAAGGTTCAATTCTTGGATTTGATACATCCAAGTTTGTATGTCATTTAGTCGCTGAACTCGGTTATTGGAGGCAGATGGTGGTGCGAGAATAATTGGATCATCCAACTCTTCAGATCCATCACTACCTCCGCAAGCTGTTAAAATGGCTATTAAAAATATTAATGCAAAATTAATTGATTTTTTATAAAGTGGTGATCTTTTGAATAGTTCTAGTCCTTGTGTTTTCATCTCTTTACTCCTTACCTACCCCTAGTATTTATTACGTCTTGAATTTGTATCTTGTAATAAGAATTTTATTGGCTAACTCTCTATTAACCCAATTGGTAGTTAAAACGATTAAAGTGATACCAACCTTAACCAAAATTTATCTGATGAGCTTAATGTTTAGCTAATGATTATCTATTTTTTACCTATTTTTGATTGGGAAAGTCTTTAAAGACTAGGTACAATCAAGTTAACCAAGAAAAATTGCTAGATCCAACGAATAAGATCTCTTTGATTCAAAAAGGAAGTTAACCAATATGATTTATGAGTTTGGTCATTTTCATCTAGATACCGATAAATTTCTATTAACTGCCAATGACAATAGAATTGAAGTGGAACCCCAGGTCTTCGATTTACTAGTCTTTTTAATTGAAAACAAAGATAAACTTGTCACTAGAGATGAGATTTTTAAAAATCTGTGGCACGGAAAGGAAGTTCTAGATGCCACCTTAAGCAACCATATAAAAATTGCTAGAGCAATACTTGAAGATGATGGTCAAGCCCAACTAGTAATTAAAACCATTAGAGGACGGGGTTATCAATTTATAGCACCGATTGAGGCAAAACCGGACGATAGCGCCTTAAATAATACTGATAGAAATCAAGCTCAACCTTTTTTTCAGTCAAAAACAATATTCCTAGTCGTTTGCGCCCTCCTTTTAACTCTATTATTGGTACTTATCAGACCTTACTTCCCGTTTAACCAAGAGACAGTTGAAAACATCTCTACTATAAACAAAATTTCTAAATCAAAATCCATTGCCATATTACCATTTGTAAACAGAAGCAATCTGCAAAGCGATCTGTTTTTTACGGATGGCATTCATGATGATTTATTAACTCGAATTTCAAAAATCATTCAACTTAAAACTATCTCACGCACTTCGGTTATGGCTTATAGAAACACACAAAAAAATATTAAATTAATCGCTAAAGAATTAGGTGTGGCTAGTATTTTAGAAGGTGGCGTACAAAGGGCTGGTAATGAAATTCGTATTAACGTGCAATTAATTAATGCTCTAACCGATGAACATGTTTGGGCAGAATCTTATACTCGTGAATTAACCGCAGAAAATATTTTTGCGATTCAAACGGAAATATCAAATGAAATTGCTAAGCAACTGAAAATAAAATTAGCTTCAGAAGATAAATCTCCACCAACACAGAATATCGTAGCTTTAGAAGCCTTTTTTCATGCACAGTTTAGTAGTGACTTATTAACTAGAGAAGGTAAACTTTCTGCTAAAGAGCATTTAGAAACAGCTATCAAGCACGACCCAAGTTTTTCTATGCCCTATGCCATTTTAGCACTAGTTGAGTTAGAGCGCGTTTTTTGGGATGGAAAAGCGGCAAGCGAGCAAACACCGAAAGCCGAAATATTAATTGAAAAAGCATTGTCTCTTGATGAAAACTCTTCTGAAGCTTATTCCGCGCTTGCTTTGTTAAAAATACTTGAAGAAGACTTTCAAGCCGCAGAAAAATTTTACAATAAAGCAACATCACTCGAACCGAATAATATTTCAGCATTAACTGCTCATGCAGACTTTCATTTACTAGAAGTTAAAGATTTTAGTAAGGCTGTTTCTCTTTTAAAGAAAGCGACAAACATTAGTCCAAAAGATAATTCGTTAGCCTACCTACTTGCAAAAGCTTATATATCTGCTGGTGAATATGATAAGTCGAAAAAAATATTGAATAGAATACTAAAAGAAGCCCCAACCTTTGCTCAAGCTTTTCGCTCATTATCTGACATTGCCTTTTTTAGTCATTATGATTATGCAGATTCCATAGAATTGCTTTATCGGTATATGAAATTAGACCCAGGTGTTTCAGGTACCCCTAAGCTTATCGCTCAAACCTATTTACACACTGGTGATACTCAACAAGTTATTAGTTGGTATGAATACTCTCTTAAACTAACTAACAATTCTAAAAGATCGAAACAAACTCAAGCTTTTTTATATAGAGCTCAAGGGAAATTTAACGAAGCTTTTAATTTATATTTGGACTTGTCTGGAAGTTCAGGTACTTTTAAACGGGCACTTTTCACACTGGCTCAGCTTGGCAAAAAAACCAACCGAATGAAAGAGGTTTTAAATAAATTTGAAGAAGTGTTACCTTCCTTATTTGAAAAGAACACTACAATCAATCGTTCGAATTATATTTCAGCCTTCACTTTAGGAAAGTTATTAAAAAATAGCAATCCAACTCAATCAAAATATCTACTACAAAAATCGCTTAATGTGGTTGAAGAGAAGGAACGTAAAGGGTGGTTTGGAAAACACTATGCTTGGAAAGCAAAAATTCTTACGGCTATGGGTCATTATAGCGATGCTATTGAGAATTTACAAAATCTAGAGAAGTATGGTTATGCATCAGAATTGTTAATACATGATCCTGATTTTTATGAACTTCGTGAAATAGATAACTTTAAACTGATTGTGAATAAAATGAGTTTACGTCTAAATTCTGAACGAAAAAAACTAAGACAACTAGAATCCGATGGAATGTTAAACATTCCTAAAATCTAGCATGAATTATCAGTTTCTTCAATTCAAATTAGAACCACAAAGTTTTAAATTATTTAAAGGTGAAGAGCCACTCGATATTGAACCACAGGTTTTTAACATAATCTGGTATCTGTTAGAAAATAGAGTTCGCATCGTCTCTCGCGAAGAACTTTTAGATAAACTTTGGACTGGTAAAGAAGTTCTAGATGCAACGATTAGTAATCATATTAAAACTGCACGTGCTACACTCGGAGATGATGGTCAAAAGCAGTCTGTTATTAAAACGATAAGAGGGAGAGGGTATCAATTTATAGCTAAAGTAACAACTTCGAATGATTCGGACAAAGCAAAGTTAAATAAGAATGAAGAAAATCAAGGGCTCTTATCTAAGCTGTCACGTTTATTTTTTCTATTGCTCTTCACTCTTATCGTTGGTTTATTTCTTCATTACGCCAAGCACTCAAACGTTAATTCACAAGATAATTTGACTGACTCTCAAGAGCCTTCATTAATATTAAAACAATCCATAGCCATTCTACCATTCCAAAATAGAAGTAATCTTAAAGAAGATCAATTTTTTACAGATGGTTTTCATGATGAACTTATCACTCAAGTGTCAAAAATAAATAACTTGAAAACTATTTCTCGCACTTCAGTAATGCAATATAGAAATACAACCAAAAACATGAGAATCATAGCTAAAGAACTTGGTGTGAAAACTATTCTAGAAGGAGGAGTGCAACGATCTGGTAATAAAGTAAGAATCAATATTCAATTAATTGACGCTATAAATGATCAACATATTTGGGCGTCAACTTTCACCAGAGATTTGAATGTAAAAAATCTATTTGTTATACAGTCTGAAATATCCAAAAAAATCTCTTCAGAACTAAAATTAGCTTTATCACCTTCGCTTAATAAATTACCAACTCAGAACATGAAAGCCTTAGAGTTCTATTTTAGAGCAAAAGGAAATCTAAATGAAAAAACGAGCGCAGCAAATAAAGAGGCCATTAATAATTTATTAAATGCCGTAAAAGCCGACTCTAACTTTGCATTAGCGCAAGCTGAATTGGCATCTCGTTATCTTGATCAAATTCAGCTCGATGGTTTACCAGTAGAGCGACAGGTTACCTTAGCTCAACCTTTGATACAGAGAAGTTTACAATTGGATAGCCAGCATAGTCATATCTTTCGGGTGAAAGCTAAACTAAAAATGTATCAAGAACAATTTCCTTTAGCCAAGCATTTCTATGAACAAGCAATCAAATTAAATCAGAATAATTCTGAAGCTTTAGGAGCCTTTGCAAAATATTATATGTTTAAAGGTAATCTTCCCAAAGCAATCATTCTTATGAGAAAAGCGAGCAATCTAAACCCTGCTGATTATGAGTTATTAAGTGATTTAGCTCTAATGCTAATAAAAAATAGCGAGTTCATTGAAGCGAATAATATTGTTGATGAACTAATCCTTGAGAAACCATTATTTGCAAAAGCATACAAACTTAAATCTGACATCAGTTTTTATTCTAATCATAATATTCATCGGTCTATTCAATATCTTAAAAAAAGTATTGAGTTAGATCCCTCATTTATAGAGGGCTTTCATTCAATTGCTAACCGATATCGTTTTTTAGGGAAAAAAATGCGAGCTATTACTTGGTTAGAGCGCTATAAAAAATTAGTTGCAGGAACAAGAAATGAAAATATTGCACAAGCAAAGATCCATGAGTTAAATCTGCAGTTTAATGCTGCGTATAATATTTACTTAAAACAATCCCAGAACGACCATCGCTATCTATATAACCTAATGTTGGTTGCTCAAAAAATTGGAAAAGTTGGCAAAGCAACCATTCATTGCAAAAAAATATATCCAAAACTATTTACACGCGATATAGTTATTGGATCAAGAAATATGGCAAGTGCCTTTATCTTGGGAAAATATTTAATGTTTAATGATGAAATTAAGCAAGCTAAATTGTTACTTATCGGCAGTTTAAAAATAGCGAAACGAAAGATAAATGGTGGCCGTCAAAGCCGTCATTTAGACTGGGAAACTAGGTTATTACTCGCTATTGATGAAAAGAAATTAGCTATGAATAGCTTTAGGAAATGGGTTAGTTTGGGTTTTTATTCAACTTTACCAATAGAACATGCAGATTATGATTCTTTACGCACCAACAAAGAATTTCAAAGTTTGATAGAAATCATTAAGAAAAAATTAAAAGAAGAAAATGACTTAGTTTCGTAATACCTTCATGCTTTCAAGATCTACTATTTGTGAAGGTTCTTGTTCACAAGAAATCCCTGATACAATATCAACCGAAGCCATCATTTTATTTCTAATAATCGAAACTCGGTTAGAAGTTGGTTTTTTATTAAGATTACAACTGGTAGAAATAATTGGCAAACCAAAAGATTGACATAATGCTTTAGCTACTGGATTAGTCGTAACTCTAATCGCTAGTTTTTCATGCTCACCGCTTAAAAGTGGTGATACATTATATCTTTTCTCTATTAACCAAGTCGTTGCTCTTTTTCTTGATTTATTTATTTTATCGAGTTGTTGTTTTGTCAAAGGTGCGATTAGATTTTCAACATGGTTGATATCACTGACCAATAATATTAGGCCTTTTTTATAACTTCTTTTTTTGATTGATAATAATTTAATGATAGCTTCTAAATTTGAAGCATCACATCCTAAACCATAAACAGACTCAGTTGGATAAGCAATAATGCCACCAGATTGGAGTCTTCTTACAGCAAGATGAATTTGCCAGCGATTCATGATTTAGGTTTTACTGTTTATATTTGCTAGATTGAATTTAATGATGCTTGCAGTTTGGCGTCTTTATCCATAACGGCTTGCGCATTTTTTTCTCGATCATCGGCAACTGCTTTGGCTACTGTTTCATCACCAATTGCGAGCATTTGTGCCGCTAAATAAGCAGCATTTTTAGCGCCCGCTTTTCCTATGGCAACTGTTGCAACTGGAACACCGGCTGGCATTTGTACAGTTGATAATAGTGCATCTTGACCATTCAAAGGGCCGCCGTCCATTGGTACACCAATGACTGGCTTAGTCGTTAAACCTGCAACGGCGCCTGCTAAATGGGCGGCTAAACCTGCTGCACAAATAAACAAAGCACAGCCACGAGTTTCAGCATCTTTAACATAGTCATGAGTTGCGGCAGGGGTTCTGTGAGCAGAAGTCACTTTTACTTCTGATTTAATGCCTAAGTCAGTCAGAATGGTTAAAGTGTTTTGCATGCATGGCCAATCAGAATCTGATCCCATTAAAATTGCTACAAATGACTCGTTCATTATTATGCCTTGTTTAGATTGTTTGATGTTCAATTGATCATTATACCTGAATTCAACATATCAAAAATATGAATTATTCAAATATAAATTCAAAGCCTAAGGCATCTGGATGAGGTGTTTTAGTATCAAATTGGATATGCACCTCTGCATTGGATGGCATAAACTCTTTTTTAGATCTATTTCTTAAATAGTTACTAGGCTTAAAACGCTTTACCGCAACTTCCTTACCATTTTTATCACTAAATATAATTTTAATTACAGGATAAGGTTGTGCAAATTTAGCTTGGTTAATTAGTAAAACTTTTACATCTAAAGTTTTCTCTTTTTCCTGATGAGGTGAAAACTGTCTTTGTAACAATTTTATTTCATTAACTGCTCTTTTTGGTTTTAATTTACAGGGAAGGGCATTGCAGACAGTTTTCATCATCGATCCCCATGTATCGTTCCAAGCAATTGCTTGTCGATTTGTCCAAATTTGGAAAAAGACAACAACAAGTAAAAGTGAAATAGAAGTCAGGATTATTTTTGAACGAATACCTGATTGATCCGCTTCGACTATGTCACTAAATTCATCTAGTGGATCTGGTTCAGACTCCGCATCATCTATCTGTGCATTTATTTGTTCAGCCAGTTCTGATTCATTTCCAAAATCATCTGTATCAACTTCAATGCTATCAAGCTCATCAAACGCTAATCCATTTTCTTCGTTTAAATGATTTTGATCGCTTGGCTCTATTTCAAACGATTCATCTAAATCATCGTTTTTATCAAAGTCATCACTTTCATAAAACTCAGGATCTTTCTCTTCTAATTCAGAATCATTAGTTTGAGGCTTTTCTATATCGTAGACTTTTTTTTCTTCTAGTTCATCTTCAAAGTCGAACGCTTCTTCAAAAGTTAGTTGTGGCTCTTTAATATTCTCAGCTTGCTCAGACTCATCTTTTAAATCAGATTCAGGCTCTAAATCAGCCTCTTTGTAAAAATTTTCACCAAAAAGGGGTTGATTTTCACTTTTGCTTTGCTCTGGATCTTGAACAAATTCGGTATCAGGCTCTCGTGATGATTCTTGTTCAGGTTCCGGATCAGTTTCTGAATTTGGTTCTAACTCTTCCACTGATTCAAGTTCAGGTTCTGGCTCAAGTTCGGTTTCAGTTTTTACTTCTGATCTTTGTACTGATCCTGGTTCCGGTTGATTGTCTACCACTGCTTGTTGAAGGAATTCTGATATAGACGTTTCAGTTTTGACTATCTCTGGTGATGGTATTTCTTCAACTGCCTCTGCTTTTTTTACAGGCTCTAACATATAATCGCTAGCTTGAAAAATAGCTAAACATGCGCCACAACGAACTTTTCCACCAGCAATGGCTAAAAACTCATTAGTCACTTTAAATGCTGTACTACAGGTTGGGCAGCGCGTATAAAGAATCGAATTGTCCATATTTTACTTCCATCAAAAGGCTGGTTTTATTTTAAATACTCTATTTTAAAACTCAGTTCTGATTTTCTTTATTTACATTCAAGTATTAACTGTAAATGTTAAGTATTTGTTAAAAGTTCTTATTGTTTTTTTATTCCGTTTAATCGGCTCCAATCTTCTTGATAAACGGGGTCAGACATTTCAAACCAAGGTATATAAGCTGTACTAGTCGTTTTTGCCTGAGTTTCTAGTATACCTGATAACGCAATCTTTCCGCCAACTTTACAGTGTGCACTTATTTCTGCCGACAACTCGACTAATGGGCCAGATAAGATATTGGCGATGACTATGTCGACACAGACATCATTAAAATCCTTTGGATACCCGATAATTAATTTATCATCTAAGACACCGTTTCTTTTCGCATTATCCTTTGTTGCAATTATTGCTTGTGGATCAATATCAACCGCATAAACTTTTGATGCACCCAATTTAAGGGCTGCGATCGCTAGAATACCTGATCCACAACCATAATCTATTAAAGTTTTACCTGCTATATCTTCGCCATCAAGCCAAGTTAGACAAAGAGCTGTCGTTGGGTGAGTGCCGGTACCAAATGCTAACCCAGGATCCAACATAACATTGACCGCACTTTCATCAGGAATGGCTTTCCAACTTGGACACACCCACAAACGTTCGCCAAACTGCATGGGTTCAAAAAGATCCATCCACTCTCTTTCCCAATCTTTATCTTCTAATAATTCAAACACCTCACACGATGTGTTAGTTGAGTGTTTATTTTTTTCCCAGGCTCTCAAAAAATCTTTTGTGCTAATTGAAGCATCAAACAACAGCATCATCGCTATCTCTTCCCATAATGGGGTTTCCCCTGGTGCGGGTTCCAAAATAGGATTTTCCTGAGCATCATTCCCTTGCGCATCCATCAAAGTTACTGATAACGCCCCCAAATCCATCATCTCATCACCTATGAGATCGGCATATTGTTGACTGGTTTTAAGTCTTAATTGCAACCAAGGCATGATTTTCCTTATAGATTTTTCAGAAGCTTTATTAGTGCATCAGTTAATATCTGATGTTCAGATGAACTTAAAAATTTTAACTTTTCTTGCCAAAATAATTGATTATCATGCTGGCTTTTTTCTAACATCTTTAACCCTTTTTGAGTCGGTACAATCCATTTTTTTCTGGCATCATTTTTTGCTTGAGCTCGAATCACTAAAGATTGCTTTTGTAATTCATCGACCAACTTAGATAGAGTCGGTAAAGCTACTTTTTCTATTTCAGATAACTCTTTTAGTGTAACTGGATTTAATTTTTTAATTTTCTGTAATAGATTTAATTTACCGGGCGACAAATATTTGTTGCTGGAATTTTGACGTTCAGACTCAATTTGTCGTAATTTTCGAGATAAATGACTGATTAATTCATCAAATGAATGATTATTTTCATTTGTCACATTAATCGCCTTCAACTTTCATTGCGCGAGTTAATAAATCTTTTGCTGCCTCTTTTGGTGGCTGCTGTTCATAAAGAACCTTATAAATCGACTGGCAGATCGGCATATCAATGAGATGTTTGTTAGCTAGTTTAGCCATTTCTTTAGTGTTTCTGACGCCTTCAACAACTTGACCAATATCTTTGGCAGCTTGTTCAATTGATGCGCCTTTTCCAATCGCTAACCCATAACGACGGTTTCTTGATTGATCATCTGTACAGGTTAAAATTAAATCGCCTAAGCCAGCCATACCGGTAAAAGTCTCAGTTCTACCGCCTAGCTTTGTTCCCAATCTCATCATCTCAGCAAGACCACGTGTAATTAACGCTGTACGAGCATTTGCACCAAAGCCTAAACCATCAGCCATGCCAGCTCCAATCGCTATAATATTTTTAATCGCGCCACCAAATTGAACGCCTTCAAGATCGTCACTTAAATAAACTCTGAATGTTTGATTAACTAAGCGCTGGGTTAAATCAGTTGAAAATTGGTCGTTATTAGAGGCTAGAGTAATTGCCGTAGGCATTCCAGAGGCAAGTTCTTTGGCAAAAGTTGGCCCAGATAAAACACCTTTTACAATATTTTTATCAAATATTTGATCCGCTTTTTTTGACAAAAAATTACCCGTACCTGGCTCTAGTCCTTTACATGCCCACACGACTCGTAACTGTTCATTTTGTTTAGAATATTTTTTTATAGATGACAATGTTTGCTCAAAGGCATGGCTGGGCGTTACCACTAAAATGTCTGTCACACCGTCAATAGAGGATTGAAAATCATCAAAAAGAGTTAGCTCATTTGGGAATTGAATATTTGCTAGATATTTTTGGTTTGAGCGAGCTGCTCGCATTTTTTTAATATGTTCTGGGCTTCTGCCCCATAAATGAGTTGGATTTCCATTTTTAGCCAGTAAAATAGCCAATGAGGTACCAAAAGAACCCGCTCCCAATACGGCGATTGGCGTTGTTTTTATTTTAGTCATATTAGTCGTCATATTGGACAGTGTGCCAAAATTCATTCGCTTTTTCTTTAAAAAAACAAAACCCCCAGTCTATCAGACATGGGGGCTTTAATTTTTACTGACTACTAACAATCAGTAATTTATTGAATTGTCGTTTCTTCACTAGGTGCATCACCAGTTTGTTGTGCCTGTGCTTGTTGTAACTTCTGCATAAATAATGCTTGGAAATTAACTGGTGCTAATTGAACCGCTGGAAATCCAGTTTTACCAATCAATGACGCAATAGTTTCACGAGCATATGGATATAAAGTTTCTGGTGCCATAACACTTAAAGCATGTTGTAATTGCTGCTCAGATACATTTTTTACAAAGAAAATACCAGCTTGCTGAACCTCTGCTAAAAAGACTGTTTTTTCAGCTTGATCCGCTTTTACAGAGATATTTAAAACAACTTCATAGTTATCATCGGCTACTTTTCGAGACTTGCTGTTCATTTCCATTTTGATTTCAGGCTTATACTCTGTACTAAATAATTCAGGCAAATTAGGTGCTTCAAATGAAATATCTTTTACATAAACACGCTGAATAGCGGCTTGTGGTAAGTTTTCTTGATCGGCTGGAGTTGGTGTAGTTGGTGTAGCTACTTCTGGTTTTACTTCATTTTCATCAGTCATAATTATTCTCTACTTATTGTTACATTATTAATTCGGTTAAAGCTTTTTCAGATTGTATTTTAGCTCTTTTTTTATTCTATTTTAAGCTCTTATTTAACAACAGGTAAATTATCACCCGTCCATGAGCTCATTCCACCTTGCAGTTTGAACACTTTTTCCATTCCAGCTTTTGCAAGTATAGTACATGCCGCAGCAACGGAGATCCCATTTGCGCAAACCATAATTATGGGTTTGTTTCTGTGTTTTTCAAGGCTTTTGGTAGACTCTTTTATTTTGCTTAAAGGAATATTAAGCGCTCCATGAATATGCCCTTTGTTAAAGTCGTTAGCGCCACGAATATCGACTACGACGCCTTCTTCTCTATTCACCAAATTTGTCAACATTTGCGTGCTGATTGCTTTCGGTCCATTTGCCATCACTCTAAATTGAACGAACAGCAAAGCACCTGCTACAATAAACCAAGCGGCAGACAGTTCAATGTGATTTTGTGCAAATTGTATTAGCTCGTTCATTAACGGTAAGCCTCGGAATAAAGAGAACAGTAATTAAAGGGACGGGCGATTATACACAAGGAAACGAAAAATTCCCAGCTAGATGCTAGGAATTTCAAGAGATACAACAGTTTCTTAGTTGATTTATACCCGTGTTACCTCAAAATCCAGATTCCAGCACGGATAATATGGCGTTCTAATCAGATTTATTAACTTTAAGTGTTGCACCATCAGAACTAGTTACCGTCACTAACTCGCCCTCTACCAAGTCTTCACCTTCTACACGCCAAAAAGTATCATCTATTTGAACTCTACCAATACCATTGACAATCGCTTCTTTTAAAGGGACTCTCCTACCAACTAAAGCTTTTCCTCGTTGATTTAAAGTTCCAGATTCGGTGTTGTCATCTTTGCTACCTTTTGTTAATTTTTTCCAAATAAATACACTTGAGAGTGAAAAGATCGCAAAAATAAATATTTGCCACTCCCAAGGTAGATCGGGTAGTAGGTAAATAATGCCGCCAACAATTAAAGCACCTACGCCAAACCACATAATAATTGCGCCAGGTGCTAGCATTTCTACAACTAACAGCAAAAAACCCAGTACAATCCAATGCCAATAAAGTAAACCTTCTAACATTTGGTTATCCTCGTCTTATTTCAAAAAAGTCGCTCTAATGATTAATATTATTTTGTAAATCCAGCGCCTTTAACTAATTCAGTGATACCGGCAATTGATCCAATCACTGAGCTGGCTTCTAAAGGCATCATAATTAGTTTTGAACTTTCAGCCTTACCAATTTCAGCTAATGCTTCGATGTATTTTTGAGAAACAAAATAATTGATTGCTTGAATATCACCTTCTGCAATCGCTTTAGACACCATTCCGGTTGCTTTAGCCTCAGCTTCAGCTTGTCGCTCTCGCGCTTCAGCCTGTAAAAAAGCAGCCTGTCGTTCCCCCTCCGCTTGTCGGATTTCAGACTCTTTTTGACCTTCAGCTTTTAAGATAGCTGATTGCTTAAAGCCTTCAGCCTCTAAAATATTCGCTCGCTTGATCCGCTCTGCTTTCATTTGTTGTGCCATTGCTTGAACTAGATCTTTAGGCGGAATAATGTCTTTTATTTCGATTCGTGTAACTTTTACTCCCCAAGGATTGGTCGCTTCATCAACAATGCCTAAGATTCGTGCATTAATTGAATCACGTTTTGATAACATTTCATCTAAATCCATGGAACCCAAAACCGTTCTCATATTAGTCGTAATCAAATTTTGCATGGCTCGCTCAAGATCATTCACCTCATATGTTGCTTGAGCGGAATCAACTATTTGATAAAAACACACTGCATCAATAGTGACGGTTGCATTGTCTTGAGAAATTACCTGCTGTTCATCAATATCTAATACTTGCTCCATCATGTTAACCTTTGCACCAATTTTTTCTATAAGTGGGGTTATCCAATTAAAGCCCGGTCTTAAACTTTTAGTATATTTTCCTAAACGTTCAACTGTATACTCATGCCCCTGTTGAACCGTTTTTGCGCCTAATAAAACTAAAAATATAATTGCGCCAAGAATGGCTATTGCTATTGCTCCACCTTCCATAATAACTTCCTCTTTTTATTCTAAATTTTATTTAAGTAATACGTTTGCCTTTACTAACGATTAACTCGCTAAAAAATTCCATCAGTCAACAATGACAGCTGTCTCATCCAGATGATTAACTTTGCTATCGATAAACTTAAACTGCGTAAAACCAATTTTTAAACTATCTTCATTGAGCAATTTTTGTTTTTTTATAAGGTGATCGTTAACTTGAGTTCCATTGGTACTTTTCAAATCTTCTAAATAATAATGTTTTTGTCCTTCAAGATAAGGATCTTCTTCTACGATAATTCGAGCATGTTTAGAACTGACAGATTGATCATCAATTTGAATGTCGCTATCTTTACTTCTGCCAAATATAACGACCTCTTCAATAATTTCCCATTTGTTGATAACAACATCTTCAATAATTAATGCGATATAGGGCATGTAATTTCCATCCTTTTTAAATTAACGCGATAGTGCCAAAACTAATATTGTCTCGACTTCCTGCCGCAATTGCATCTTTTAGCATTTGCGTTTCAATTGGATTGCCTTGACTAGCCTTTGTTAAATAATCAATTAACTGTGAATCAGAGAGGTTATCATGCAATCCATCCGTTGATAAGAACAAGACATCACCTTTGTGAAGTTCGTGCTGAACTGTATCCACTTCTATAGACGCTTTAATACCAATTGCTCTAGAGAGCATGTTTTTATTGTTGGCTTTATCAGCTTCTTCTTGGGTCATTACACCTTTATCAACAAAGAGTTGTACCATGGTGTGGTCTTTAGTAATTTGTTTTAAGGTTTGCTCGCCAAGCCAATAACACCGAGAATCACCCACCCAGCCGATATAAACAACTTCTTTAATTAATATAGCAACCACCCCCGTAGTTCCCATTCCTTGTTGCTCAGGGTTTTCTAAGGATTGTTTAAAAATTTTAATATTGGCAATTTTAATCTGCTGCTCAATCCACTCAATCCAGTCTAGATCATCAGTTGATTCAAAATTGGTTATTACCGATTGGAAATGTGAAGTAAATATTTTACTGGCGACTTCACCGGCATTATGTCCACCCATACCATCAGCTATCACCATCCATGCAAATTTTTGATTGTCCGAAGTCGTATTACCTATATTTTTTATTCCATAAAGAATGGCATCTTCGTTATTTGAACGATACGCACCTTGGTCACATTGTATTTGGAATTGATATTCCATATTCATTCCTTCGTTATTTACAATTTTTTCATATCAATAATAAACTATTAATAATCAGCTTTTAATAATTTAGCATGACTAAATAGGCTGTTTTTTATAATCCTTTTTTAAAGCATTTACTAATGCTTGTTTGAATTCTTTCATACTTTGATAACGTTTACCTACATCTTTTTGTAACGCTTTGTTAGTGATCCTGGCGGTACTTGAGGGTAGCTTGCTTAAATGATTTCTAACTGACTGATGTTTTGTATTAGTAATATGAAAAGCAACACTTGCTATTGATTCACCTCGGAACGGTAATTCACCCGTTAATAACTGATACATTGTAACGCCCAAGCTAAAGATATCACTTCGACCATCCACCTTTTTACCGATCACTTGTTCTGGAGACATATAATAAGGACTTCCCATTATGGTACCAGTTTTAGTTTTACTATGATCCGCAATGTATGCAATACCAAAATCCGTTAATGTTGCTTTATTGAGTGTTTGGTTAAAAATTATATTAGCGGGCTTAATGTCTCGATGCACAATATTGCTTTGGTGAGCGTATTCAAGCGCATCTGCCATTTGGATCATTAATTGAAAAACTAAATAAGGAGGTAGTAAGCTTTTTTGATTCGTAAATGAATCGAGTGCTGAGCCTTCCAGTAAATCCATCGCGATATAGCCAAGTGTTTGAGTGCCAGTTGGCGATTCAACCTCTTGCTCACCCACGTCGTAAATAGTCACGATGTTTGCATGGCTTAAATTACCGGCGGTTTCAGCCTCTCTAAAGAACCTTTCGACAGCTTTTTTTTGTTCTGTTTGTTCCGATCCAGATGAAAGCTCGCCTTGCATAAATGAATCATGTAGATAGAGCGTTTTAATTGCAACATGGCGATTGATTTTAGGATCAACACCTTGAAAAACAATCCCCATAGCACCTTTGCCTAAAATACCTTCTGTTTGATATCTACCAAAGCTTTTTATATTAAGTAACTCTGCGCGTGTAACGCTATTTTCTTGAGAGCCATCAATCACTAACGTAGTTTCTAGCTCATCTTCAAGATCATCTTCTTGTTCATTTAAGTTAAAAACTGTCAGTCTTTCCAAACTGATCGAATTATTAGGTTGATGAGAAATAATCCAACCATGAAGACGTTTTGCCAGTTGGTTGTTTTTTTCATCTTCCGCTAAAACTGCGACTTCTTGAATTTTATCGACGAGAGTTTTTGTGGGAGATACACATTGTTCGATCATCGGAATAATCGGTTCAAAAGAAAGCTCATGGTACAGATGAACGACAGAACTTTCTAACAAGTAATTTATTTTTGTATTTTGATTTGAAAATAACGCTAATTCTTTTTGATATAAATAAAAAATACTCAACGAGATTATTAGCATTAGATTAACAAATACAATGGAGAACCATATTGAAAAACTTAGGAATAATATTTGTATTAAAAACGTCAATAATATATACAGGACTATTGTAACAATTTTAAAGCTAATCGACTTTTTAGAAATGCACGATAAAAACCATACCGCGAACAAACAAAATAATATTTCAGCTAACAGTACAGCACTCGACTCAATCAAGTAATCGGTATCGCGTAAGTGGAGCGCTGTCGTTTTATCTAACATCGGCTTTTGTAAAAATGCTCTTTCTGTCTCCTTGATTTTGACAACATTCTCACCAGATAAACTGATTTGGCTCAGGTTTGATAGATTAAATAGCTCTAAAGAGACAAATTGATTATTTTTACTAACTAGCCAAATAACAATAAAAATAATCAACCACAGATAAAACCAACCTGTTTTAGTCCAGATTAGTTTATGCAGGTACTGATGATTATCATTTCGTTTTTTCACCAATTAAGGCCTTATTTTCTATTGTTTTTTAAACATTTATCACTAATTAAAAGGTATACTGCTTGCTAAATCTTAGTTCAAATACCGATAATACGCCTTACTATGAAAAAAACCACCGCCCTTATTATTCTCGATGGTTGGGGATACAGTGAATCTCCAGGCTCTAATGCCATCATGGCCGCCAACACCCCCACTTGGGATAAGCTTTGGAATACATACCCCAAAACACTTGTTTCTGGCTCCGGTACGGATGTTGGGTTACCGGATCAACAAATGGGCAACTCAGAAGTGGGTCATTTAAATTTGGGTTCAGGACGTGTAGTCTATCAAGATTTTAGTCGAATAAGTAAAGCAATTGAAGACAGAAACTTCCAAACTAACCCAATAATTTGTGAGGCAATAGACAAAGCTATCAAAAATGATGCATCTGTACACATTATGGGACTGTTATCGGATGGGGGCGTGCATAGTCATATTGATCATATAAAAGCAGCCATTTCATTAGCAGTCAAAAAAGATACAAAAAGGGTTTATTTTCATGCTTTTTTAGATGGTCGAGATACACCTCCTCGCAGTGCAGAAAAGTATATTGCAGAAATTGATGCCTTATTTGCCTCTTTAAAACCTGAAAACTCAGGGCTAGGTCAATTTGCTAGTATTAGTGGACGTTATTACGCAATGGATCGTGATCAACGATGGGATAGGGTAGAACTCGCTTATAACATGCTTACATCAGGGAAAAGTGATTATCAATTTGATTCAGCATTGAATGCTTTGAACGCCGCTTATTCTCGGGATGAAAATGATGAGTTTATAAAACCTACCACCATTGGTAATCAGTGGAGTATTGAAAAAAATGATTCGATCATCTTTATGAATTATCGAGCCGATAGAGCGAGAGAGCTAACCCGCGCATTTGTCGATGATGACTTTGATGGTTTTGATCGAGCCAATAAAATTCGGTTAAGCGAGTTTGTTATGTTAACCCGATATGCAGAAAGTATTAAAACCGTTTTTGCTTACGGCCCAATTCATTTACCCAAGGTATTAGGTGAGCACTTACAAGATTTAGGTAAAACCCAATTACGAATAGCAGAAACCGAAAAGTACGCACACGTTACTTTCTTTTTTAATGGGGGTGTTGAAAAACCCTTTGAAGGAGAAACCCGAGAATTAATTCCCTCACCTAACGTTGCCACCTATGATCTTCAACCTGAAATGAATGCGCCATTACTGACACAAAAATTTGTTACGGCGATTGAAAGTGGTGAGTATGATTTCATCATCTGTAATTTTGCAAATCCTGATATGGTCGGTCATACTGGAAATTTTGATGCTACAGTAAAAGCTATTGAAGCACTTGATACTTGTTTAGATAAAATTATTTCATCGCTGGTTGAACACGGTGGTCAGGCATTGATTACTGCCGATCATGGTAATGCCGAAAAAATGAGTGACCATCAAACGGGACAACCTCATACCGCTCACACCAACTTTTTGGTGCCTTTTATTTATGTTGGACAAAAAGCAGTTGCAACGACAGAAAGAGGCGTACTATCAGATGTAGCTCCGACCCTTTTGTATGTTGCTGATTTACCTATTCCTAAAGAAATGACGGGAACCCCTCTAATGAAATTAATCGATTAAAGAAACTAATAAAATTGTCTTTTAAAATAAACCATTCTATTTTTTGTTTTCTAGTCCTAATTATTTTAGGGCTTCCTGTTGTTCCCTTGTTATGCCAAAACAATTTTGAAGATATGGAAAATATCGATGCACAAAAAGAGCAACAACAAGCGATTGCAGAAAATGAATTGAAAACATTACAAAAAGAAATTTCGCAATTACAGAAAAACCTAAAAATCAAAAGAAAACAACAATCTAAAGCATTAAAACAGCTTAGAATTTCGGAAAAAAATATCGCTACCATCGCAAAGATTTTAAAGTCCACGTCGAGACAGGTCAAACGAAAAAATAAGGAACTTAAAAAACTTAGCCAACAAAAAAATAAATTTGAAGACGATCGTAAAATTCAAAAACAAGCATTAGCCAAACAACTAAAATCAGCCTACATGAATGGTAAACAAGAATACCTTAAACTACTTCTCAATCAACAAGATCCCGATCAATTAGGTAGAATGTTAATCTATTATGATTACATGAACAAAGCTCGTAGCAAACAAGTAAAAGCTTTGCAAAAAACTCTAAAAAATTTATCTAACATCAATCAAACGATCATTAAAGAAATCGAAAAATTAAAATTACTAAAACAAAGTAAACTAAACGAGCAAAAACAATTAAACTCATTAAAGATTAGACGGCAAAAACTGGTTACTCAATTAAAGAAAGAAATTTCCACAAAAAGTAACGCCTTAACTGAATTAGAAATCAATGCTCAAGAATTACAACAACTAGTTGACTCAGTTGTGGAAACAGTAGAAGAACTCGTCTTTACAAAAGAGTTAAATGGTTTAAAATACTATAAAGGAAAAATGAACTGGCCTCTAAAAGGAAAACATATTCAAAAATATGGGAGTCGAAAACAAGGGCAAAGAAGTAGCGGTATTCTTATCGCCTCAAAAGAAGGCTCAGAGGTATTATCAGTTTCCCATGGTAGAATTGTTTACTCTGACTGGCTCAGAGGTTTTGGTTTACTGCTAATTGTCGACCACGGTAAAGGTTACATGAGCCTCTACGGTTATAATCAAGCGCTTTACCGCGAAGTAGGTGATTACATCGAATCCGGCGACGTCATTGCCATATCGGGACAAAGTGGCGGTCAAAAACAACCTGCGCTTTATTTTGAATTACGCCATAAAGGTAAACCGATTAATCCTAATCGATGGTTTAAATAAAATGATAGAAAATAATAATCGTAAAATAGTTCTAATTACCGGTGCTAGTAGAGGGATAGGTGCAGCAACAGCAAAACTTCTCGCTGAGCAAGGCTATTCTGTTTGTGTTAATTTTCTACAAGATCAAAATTCTGCAGACAAAATCGTATCTGAAATTAAAAGCCATCAAGGAAATGCTATTGCTGTACAAGCTGATGCTTCAAAAGAAGAAGAAGTCATTGCACTTTTCAAAGTGATAGATGATTCGTTAGGATCTATCACTCATTTAGTTAACAATGCAGGTATCTTATTACCGCAAATGCCGTTATTAGAAATGAATGAAGATCGGATAAACAAGATCTTAACTACCAATGTCACAAGCTATTTTTTATGTTGCCGAGAAGCTATAAAACGAATGTTTAATGGCGGTTCTATTGTCAATGTATCATCCGTTGCATCCAGAACGGGTTCTCCAAATGAGTACATTGATTATGCCGCATCAAAAGGTGCAATTGATTCTTTAACAAAGGGTTTATCACTGGAAGTAGCAAGTAAAAGCATTCGTGTCAATTGTGTTCGACCTGGATTTATTGATACTGATATGCATGCTGACGGTGGAGAGCCAAATAGAATCGAACGAATTAGACAATCGATCCCATTAGGGCGCGGTGGTACAGTTAATGAAATAGCTAAATCTATTGCTTTTTTATTATCTGATGATGCTAGTTATATCACAGGAAGTTTTATTGATATAGCTGGTGGACGTTAAAACTGATTAAAGTCGATCTTGAAGTTGACTACTTTTTAAAATTATAAATTTTCTATCTGAATTACGAAAAAAGAACGACTCCTAACATATAAGTTAATATCTACTGCATTTGTTGAATATCATTACCATAGCAGATATAGTCAATTCAATAAAGAGCGATAAAAATGGAAGCTTAATGCAAACGAAAAATAAATTGATAAAATCTATTCGAGTTATATTTTTTTTAACTATTAGTTCTTATTTTTCATTAAATGCAATCGCTAAACCGCTCAATTTAATTCAATTAGATCGAATTGCTACTTTAACCACAAAAATGACGATCCCAGAACTTCAGGATGTAATGAATAACGGGGAATTAACTTCATTACAATTAACCCAGTTTTATTTACAGCAAATTGAATTAAAGAATTTAAAGCTAAATGCCATCATCAGTGTTTTACCTAATGCGTTAGACAATGCCAGAATGCTAGATAAAGAAAGAGCTAATGGAAAAGTTCGTGGTGCGTTACACGGCATTCCAATTATCATCAAAGATAATATCGAAACAAAGAAAGTCGCCACTACCGCAGGCTCGCTTGCATTAAAAGACAATACCACTAATCGGGATGCAACCTTAATTAAGAATCTCAAACGTGCCGGTGCCATTATTCTAGCTAAAGCTAATTTAAGTGAGTGGGCAAATTTTCGATCAGAACGCTCATCTTCTGGTTGGAGTGCTATCGGAGGGCAAACTCGTAACCCACATGATCTTAATCGCTCTCCTTGTGGATCTAGCGCGGGTTCTGCGGTTGCGGTTGCGGCAAACTTAGCTGTAGCGGCTGTCGGCACAGAAACTGATGGCTCCATTACTTGCCCAGCATCTGCAGTAGGCGTTGTAGGCATTAAACCAACACTCGGATTAGTTAGTCGATACAGAATTATTCCGATTGCAGAGACTCAAGATACTGCAGGATCTATTGCTAAATCCGTGCTTGACGCCAGTATTGTATTAGCCGCAATGCAAGGCAAAGACAATGCTGACTTGGCGACTAAACAGCGACATTTTAAATTTGCTGAAGACTATCAAAAGCAGACAATTGCCTATCCTTTAAAAGGACTTAGAATTGGTTTGTTAAAATCTCAAGTTCATAAGCATGAAGGCGTTGATCAGGTTTATCAAAATGCGATTGAACAATTAGAAAGTGCGGGTGCCATTATCATATCCGGCATCGAAAATACCCGATATAAAGATTTTGATAAAGATCATTACAATGTTCTTTTGCATGAATTTAAATACTATATTAATAAATATTTAAACTCTGTACCAACCAGCGCACATGGAATGACGCTAGAAAAACTTATCCAATTTAATTTGGATAATGCGGATAAAGAACTTGCCTACTTTCAGCAGGAAATATTTGTTAAAGCTCAAGAAAAAGGCAATCTAAAATCTCAAGAATATTTGGATTCCCTAGCTAGAATAAAAAGATCGACTAGAGAAGATGGTCTCGACAAACACTTTAAAGAGCTTAACTTAGATGTCATTATCACCCCAAGTTTGGGCCCGGCTTGGTCAATTGATTTAATTAATGGTGATCAATATACGGGTGGCTATTCTAGTTATTCTGCAATTTCAGGATACCCTTATTTAACCTTTCCAATGGGGAAAGTTAAATACCTGCCTATAGGACTTTCTGTGTTAGGGCTGGCATTAGATGATGCCAAAATTATTGAGGTTGCAAAACAAATGGAAGCACTGTTTGACGTGGATGTTTCGATAAAGCCTTAACTG
>Ga0256845_1000808_pt1 | contig 27286 bp, 21 predicted proteins | sample RiftiametaG_FD_189101 | JGI IMG/M metagenome (GOLD analysis project Ga0256845, IMG submission 189101) | Tube worm associated microbial communities from hydrothermal vent at the East Pacific Rise, Pacific Ocean - Riftia | ecosystem: Host-associated > Annelida > Integument > Unclassified ... | reverse complement strand
TATTCCTTGCAGTCGTTGTCTGTTTTAAACTCTTCAGTAAACTTTAGAAGGTCTTGCCCTTTAAATATATCCATAGATATGCAATTTACAAAGATTATATTATGTAGCTAAGTGATTATCTCTAAAATTCAATTTTAAACGTGCAATTGAATAAGGATTTATCATTGATTATATTTGCCCTTCATGCGAAATAATACAATCCCCATTTCTTCAAAATTTGAAGATTTAGACCCCAAAGAATTTATTCTTATTAAAAATGCTCGAGTAAACAACCTTAAAAATTTGAGTGTTGCTATTCCAAGAAACAAAATGATAGTGGTAACTGGCCTGTCGGGTTCGGGGAAATCTTCGTTAGCATTTGATACACTTTTTGCTGAGGGGCAACGGATGTATGTAGAAAGCCTTAGTTCTTATGCAAGACAGTTTTTAGGGCGGATGGAAAAGCCAGAAGTTGATTATATCAAAGGTGTTTCTCCTGCCATTTCTATTGAGCAGAGAGTTAACACTAATAATCCGAGATCCACGGTAGGCACAACTACCGAGATTTACGATTACCTTAAACTTTTATTTGCTCGAATAGGCAAAACAATTTCTCCTAAAAGTGGAAAAGAAGTTTCGAGCGATTCTGTTTCGGATGTGGTTGATTACTTAGTTTCATTTAAAGAGGGTGAGCGGTATATGATTACTAGTCCTCATGCATTAAATAAAAGCCGAACTATCGAAGAAGAGCTCAATACCTTATTAGGTAAAGGATATTCTCGCCTTATTATTAAGGAGCAAGCAGTTTATATTGAAGATTTAATTGAGGATCCTTCTCTTTTAAAAAACGAATCGATGGAGTTGCTAATTGATAGGGGCTCTATTGCGCATGATGAAGACAACCAATATAGGATGGCCGATTCTGTTCAAACAGCTTTGTTCGAAGGAGATGGAGTTTGTCACATAAACATCCTTGGAAAGGAGAATAAAACTTTTTCTGATAAGTTTGAACAGGATGGAATTTTGTTTGAACACCCTTCAGTTAACTTCTTTAGTTTCAATAATCCTTATGGTGCTTGCCGTAGGTGTGAAGGCTTTGGGAGCATTTTAGGTATAGATCCAGACCTTATTATACCCGATAAAAGCTTATCGATATATGATGGGGCTATTGCTCCTTGGCGTAGTGAAACGATGAAGAAATGGGTGGTTCCATTAATTAATGAAGCTCCCACTTTAGGCTTTCCAATTCATCGACCCATCCAAGATCTTTCAGAAGAAGAGTACGATATGCTTTGGGAAGGGAAAGGGAAATTTAAAGGGTTAAATAAGTTTATTAAATTTTTGGAAGCACGAACCATTAAAATCCAATATCGTGTTATGCTTTCTCGCTATAGAGGGCGTACGGTTTGCTCCGATTGTAAAGGCACTCGCCTTCGTAAAGATGCTGCCTACGTGAAAGTAGCAGATAAGACCATCGTTGATATGGTGCTTATGCAGGTAGATGAACTAAATACTTTTTTTCAATCTATTAGGCTTAATAAGCATGATTTGGATATCTCTAAACGGATTGTGTTAGAAGTGCAAAGCAGATTAGGATATTTAAACAAAGTTGGGCTTGGCTATTTAACTTTAAACCGGAAAACGGCAACACTCTCTGGTGGCGAATATCAACGTATTAAACTTTCCACATCTTTAGGAAGTGTGTTGGTAGGTGCAATGTATATTTTAGATGAGCCTAGTATTGGCCTTCACCCGAAAGACACCCAAAAATTGGTAGAAGTACTTAATGAGCTAAAGTCAAAAGGGAATACGGTGATTGTAGTAGAGCATGAAGAGGAAGTTATGATGGCCGCTGATCAAATTATAGACATTGGGCCTGATGCTGGAGCACATGGTGGCGAATTAGTGTTTCAAGGCTCCATAAGTGATATTGCAAATGGCGATACCCATACTACTCGTTATTTATCAGGAAAGGATAAAATACAGGTTCCAGATCGCAGAAGAACCTGGAGTAAGTCTATTTCTATAATGGGAGCAAGAGAGAACAATTTAAAAAATGTATCTGTTGATTTTCCTATTGGAGTGCTTACTGCCATTACGGGGGTAAGTGGTTCAGGTAAATCAACCTTGGTAACTAAAATTCTATATCCGGCATTAGGCAAAATATTAGGTACAGTAAATACGGCTACAGGAAAGTTTGATCAACTTTCTGGCAATTATAAAGACATTGATCAAATTGAATTTGTAGATCAGAATCCAATTGGTAAATCGTCTCGGTCAAACCCTGTTACATATGTAAAGGCCTACGATGCTATTCGTCAACTCTTTGCCGATCAGCAATTATCGAAGCAACGAGGTTATAAACCTGCGCACTTTTCCTTTAATGTAGAAGGTGGGCGGTGCGAGACCTGCTCTGGAGAAGGTTCAGTTAAAATAGAAATGCAATTTATGGCCGATATTGTGCTCGATTGTGAGCAATGTAAAGGGCAGCGATTTAAGCGAGAAATTTTAGAAGTTACCTATAAAGATAAAAATATTAGTGAGGTGCTAAACCTTACTATTGATGAAGCCTTAGAATTCTTTACCGAAGTCTTGCCGGTTCATAGAAAACTCCTTCCGTTAGCCGAAGTTGGGCTAGGATATGTTACCCTTGGGCAGTCGTCTAGCTCGTTAAGTGGAGGCGAAGCCCAGCGCGTTAAATTAGCCTCGTTTTTAGGAAAAGGGAAAACAGGAAACCAAAATATTCTCTTCATATTTGATGAGCCAACTACAGGGTTGCATTTTCATGATATAAGTAAATTATTAAAGGCAATGAACGCCTTAATTGAGCAAGGAAATACGGTGTTGGTAATAGAACATAATGTGGAAATTATTAAATCGGCAGATTGGGTAATTGATCTTGGCCCAGAAGGGGGCGACAATGGCGGAGAAGTAAGTTTTGCAGGTTTACCGGAGGATTTAATAGCAGTTAAAAACAACCATACTGCTCATTTTTTAAGAGCAAAAATAGAGGGATAAATATCACATTAAGTCCCATAAATATATCATACCTTTACACCGATTTAAATAAAACCAAGTATCATAAAATCAACTAGTATCATGAGTCAGGAAGTTATCGAGCGAATTAAAAATCGCAGCAAAGGTGAACCAGAATTCCACCAAGCAATTGATGAGGTTTATCTCAATGTTGAAAAAATTATTGAGCAAAATCCTCAGTATAAAGACTTAAATATTTTTGAGCGTATTTCGGAGCCAGAAAGAACTATTATGTTTAGAGTGCCTTGGATGGATGACCAAGGAAATGTAAATGTGAATAGAGGGTACCGAGTACAGATGAACAGTGCTATTGGGCCTTATAAAGGAGGGCTTCGTTTTCACCCATCAGTTACATTAAGCGTACTTAAATTTTTAGCTTTTGAGCAAGTGTTTAAAAATGCACTTACTGGTCTGCCTATGGGTGGTGGTAAAGGGGGTAGTGATTTTGATCCAAAGGGAAAATCAGATTCTGAAGTAATGCGTTTTACGCAAAGCTTTATGCAAGAACTTGCCAAACATATTGGCCATAGAACAGATGTACCTGCCGGTGATATTGGGGTAGGTGGTAGAGAAATTGGCTACTTGTTCGGTATGTATAAAAAAATCAAGAACGAGTTTGTTGGTGTGCTTACAGGCAAAGGCCAAGGATGGGGCGGTAGCCGTATCAGACCTGAAGCTACGGGTTATGGACTTATTTATTTTGCAATGAATATGTTAGCTGCTAAAAATGATTCTCTTAAGGGGAAAAAATGTATTGTTTCTGGTTCAGGTAACGTGGCTCAGTTTGCGATGGAAAAAATTCTTCAAAATGGGGGTGTTCCATTAACTGCATCTGATTCTTCAGGATTTATTTATGATAAAGACGGCATAGATACTGATAAGCTTGCCTTTATTATGGATTTGAAGAATAATAAGCGTGGAAGAATTAAAGAATATGCTGATCAATACCCTTCAGCTGAATTCCATGCTTCGGATAGAAACGCAGATAGCAATCCTATTTGGGATATTACAGCTGATTGTGCTTTCCCTTGTGCTACTCAGAATGAGTTGAACATAAATGATGCTAAAAATTTGGTTAAGAATGGGGTTAAATTATTAGCTGAAGGAGCCAATATGCCAACTACACCAGATGCCATTGAATATGCCATTGAAAATGGTATTATGTATGCACCAGGTAAAGCATCTAATGCAGGTGGCGTTGCTACTTCTGGTCTAGAAATGTCGCAAAATTATGCAGGTGTTTATTGGACGAGCGAGGAAGTTGATTCTAAGCTTAAAGAGATTATGAAAAACATTCATGACCTTTGTATGGATACTGCAGAAAAGCACGGTTTTAAAGGAAACTATATGGCAGGAGCCAATATTGCAGGCTTTATTAAAGTAGCGGATGCTATGGTAGCGGAAGGTATTTTGTAGATAAAAGATTCCTAAGTATTAACTCTGTCAAAGTTCTAAACTTTGACAGAGTTTTTTGTTATACCTTTTCTATTCTTCTAATTGTAGATTGCTGTTAGAAAGAGTATTTGTTTCGGTGCTATGAAAATTAATATACTCTTCCTTGTTCCCAAACCACTCCAACACTAATTTTCTACTTAGTTTTGTTTCTCTTCCCTCTAAATGACTTTGGTAAGATGAGTAAGAGTAATCTCTAAAATCATTAACAAAACCATGTTTTTGAGGGTTAAAATGGATGTATTTGATAAGATTAGTTAAATAATTTTCGCTTTCTATTTTTATTCTATTGAATGGTGATTCGAATAAGCCTCCCGTTCTGCCAAAGGATTTATTAATTGCTTGGGTATAGCTACTAAAAAGTTTTGCAAATTGTTTGCTCACAGTAAAGTTGGCACTGTGTAATCCATAATTGTGCTTATCCTTATTTCTTTTTGAAAAAGTCTCCAATACGGATTGAGTTTTTACTTGAATCAGTATATGAAAATGATTACCCAATAAACAGTATGCAAATGTGTTGGCAACAGGTAAAATGTACTGGCTATATTTATTTAGGAAGTAGTTATAATTTCGCTCTGCTTTAAACAGTGTTTCACTATTTATTCCTCTGTTGTAAATATGATAAAAACAACCTGGCTCTAATATTTCTGCCTTCGCCATGTTTAAATTTACAACTATTTTTACCTCTGTCAAAGTTTAGAACTTTAACAGAGGTAATGAGTTAACCTACTCTCCTAAAATATCCGTCATCGCATTATTTCTAGGAATTAGCAAAAATGATTTTTGACGACCATTAATGTATCGTACTTGTTCCCCATCAAAAAACGCATCTTCTTCCAACATTATTCGTACTTCTTTATTCCACTCTTTAATAAACGTGGCTGCATTTAGCTCTATCGAGTAGGCCGTATTGGCATGGAGCAGATAATCTCCTGTAAAAGGAACTCCACCCTGTGAATCCCACATGCCCAAGGTAGTGCCTGCTGCATGACCATAATACCCAATTGGGTGGGTGTAAATAGAGGGTTTGATGCCTTCCTTAATTGCTTGTGCTCTCGACTCGGCTAACACCTCATTTCCTGTTTTGCCTACTTTGAAATTATCAGTAAAGATATCTTGTAAACGATTAGCATTTTTTAGAGCATCTTTTAGGTATTCTGGTGCTTCTGTTTCTCCTGGCCGAAGCATATAAGCGTGCTGTTGCGTATCCGTATTGAGTCGCAAATAAGTGATGCCAAAATCAACATGAAGTAGATCTCCTTTCTGGATGATGGTCTTTTCAGGGTGCTTATCAAACGTGCGTAAGTGGTCGAAATTTTCAGCATCAGAACGTTGTACCGAAACAGAAGGGTGGAACCATGTATCTAGCTTTAGTTCTTTTATTCTCTCTCGATACCACCAAACCACATCTTCGGTAGAGGTTACCCCTGCTTGAATCACTTTATCAGAAAAGCCTTCAGAAATTATTTCGTGTGCTATTTTTACAATCTGCTGGTAGATATCCATTTCAGATTGAGTTCTGGTTTCAATCCATCCAATAGCTAACTTCTCAGCACTCACAACTTTTGATTTGTATTTTTTAGGAAGCACCTTATAAAATGCTTCATACTCGTAATGAGTTAAGCCATCTGCTTGCCCAAAATGTTCTGACATATTTAATCCAATTTTTGAAGGTTTCTTGTCTTCAATGATTTCTTTTACTCGAGCCCATTGGTCGGGTTGTTTTTCTTTATCCCACGCTTTTTTAAATACTTTACCTACATCATAGCGAGCTACTGCCATGGTTTCAACAGGCTTACCATTACCTGGATTAAACATGATGAGAATAGTTCTTCTTCTAGCCGCATGCCACACTGCTGGGAGCATAGTTCTAATCACAGGGTCTTCGTTATACTCACGAGCCATAACAATCCACATATCAATGCCTTCTCGTTGCATTAACTCAGGTAGAACTAACTTCACTTTTTCCTCAAACAGTCTGTCTATTACTTCGGCTTGTATTCTTAGCGGGAGAATTACTGGAATTTTATTTTGTGATTGAGCTGTGAGCCCTGCCATGATTAAGAGAAAGGATAATAGTTTTTTCATTTTTAAGTCGTTTAATATATTTTATTCTTTCAGTAATAAGAACCTGGTGTAACTTCAGAAGTTATCTTTTGTTTAGATTTCTTCATGCCAATCATTGATGTAGCTATTTGTAAAAAGGGCTCAGTTGAGTTTTTCATTCTGAGGAACGAAGAATCATCTAATCAATGAAGTCAACTTTCTAAAGGGATAAGATTCCTCGTTCCTCGGAATAGAAAAAGACTCTTTTATCATTTTCTTGCTCTGCATAATTGTTTAATTAAAATTCATCTTCGATAGGCAACTATTCTTCTCCAGGCTGTTTCAATGTCCAATTTCCACGTTTTACCTTTTCGTCATCCACCATTTTTTTAACGTCTGCAAGGAGCTGCTTAGCATCATACACAATACCATCTTTTATCGTGTACTTAACACCACCAACTCTTACCACTTCATTTTCTTTGGTTAGTTTTATGGCTCCTGTTCCATAAAGCACTTTTAAGTTTACCAAGGGGTTTTCCTCTACCAAAATCATATCGGCTAGCTTTCCTACTTCAATAGAACCTAAATCCTTTTCTTGTCCTAAAAGCTCCGCTCCCATTAGCGTAGCAGCTCGGATTACTTCTAATGGATGGAAACCTGCTTCACGCAATAACTCAAGCTCACGAATGAAAGCAAAGCCATAGAGTTGGAAGATGAACCCAGAGTCAGAGCCAGCAGTAACGCGACCTCCTTTGTTTTTGTATTCATTTACAAATTGCATCCAAATTCGAAAATTTTCTTTCCAAGCTACTTCTTGCTCGGTTCCCCAATAATGCCAATAGGAGCCGTGAGATTCCATGCTTGGTTGGTAAAACTCCCAAAGGCCTGGAAGGGTATAGTTTTCGTGCCATTCAGCCCTACGAGCACGCATTAAATCCCTGCTTGCTTCATAAATATTAAACGTGGGGTCTAAGGTAAAATCTAGTGACAATAGCTCGTCCATTACAGCATTCCATTTTTCAGAACCTGGCTTAGCTGCTTGTTTCCAAAGTTTGCCCGCTTCTTCAAACCTGTTTTGCTCATTTTGGTAATTATAATCTAAGGGGTAGTGCTGAATAATCCTGTCTTCGAAAAGAGCTTCGGGTAAGCCATACCAATGCTCCATACTAGTTAAACCTGCTCTTGCGGAGTTTAGCACATTCCACCCTACTACATTTAGTTGTGCGTGATGACAAGCTGATCGTAAGCCTATTTTTTTATTTTCGTCTAAGGCTGCTGCCATGATATCGGGCGAGGCTCCAAAAAACTTAATACCATCTGCTCCGTTTTTTTGATTATCTCTTACCCATTCTCTGGCTTCTTCAGGGGTATTAATGCCGTTTTTTGCACCTTGCCCAAAAGCAGTATAAGCAAAAATACGTGGAGCTGTAATCTGATTTTTTAGGCTTTTTTCTTTGTGCTCTAATACCCAGTCTAACCCGTTTCCTGCTGAGGGGTCTCTGATGGAAGTAATTCCATGTGCCATCCAAAGCTTAAAAATATACTCGGCCGATTGGTCTTTACTTGTGCCTCCTATATGTGCATGTGAATCTATAAGGCCTGGTAAAAGGTACATTCCCTCGGCTTGAATTTCTTTATCTCCTGGATTTGCTTTTGGCCGTTTATCAGGGTTGATGGGCACACCTGGTGAGCCCACCATTTTAATTTGTGTAATTCGGTTGCCTTGGACTACTACATCCACTGGCCCAGTTGCAGGTGCTCCTGCACCATTAATGAGAGTTACGCCTCGTATAATAAGTTGTGTAAATGGCCCCTCTCCTTCGGCTCTATTGGGGGAGGGAGTAATTTGAGCAAAAAGGGTATTGGCACTAAGCCATATAATTGCTATTAATGCAATGTGGAAACGTTTCATAATTCTAACTTTTGATGATGAAGCATGAAATTTACCACAAATTGTTGGGATGCTCGAATGGAGCACTGAAAAACAGATTCATCTTTCGTTTAACTACTTGTTTGTGATAGTATTTGGAACCAATCTACCTTATTTTTACAAAATGAATTGGAATCAACTTTTATCATCTACTCGAACTAGTAGCAAAACGGCCGATAGCCAAAAAGAGCGAAGTAATTTTGAAGCGGATTATGATCGCATTATTTTTTCATATCCATTTCGAAGGCTTCAAGATAAAACACAGGTGTTTCCATTGCCAGAGCAAGATTTTGTGCATAATAGATTAACACATAGCTTGGAGGTATCTAGTGTGGGTAGAACCCTAGGTAAAAGAGCAGGCGAACAAATTATTAAAAAACATAAACTAACAGAAATTACAGCCAATGATATTGGCACGATTGTAAGTGCAGCGGCATTGGCTCACGATGTAGGTAATCCTCCATTTGGCCATTCTGGTGAAGAGTCTATATCAAGTTATTTTCAGAGAATGGATGCTGATAATTGGTTAAAAAAGAACTGTAATCCAGCCGAATGGGCTGATTTGATAAACTTTGAAGGAAACGCGCAAGGGTTTAGACTTATTAATCAGAAAGCGCAAGGGCTTATGTTAACTTATGCCACCTTGGGCGCGTTTACAAAATACCCGAAGCCAGCCTCTAGCCCCAAAATAGAAAGTAGAGTTAGTCAGAAAAAATATGGATTTTACCAAACGGAACAAACCGTATTTGAAACTGTGGCATCAGAGTTGGGCTTACACAAATTAGGAGAAGGGTCATATACAAGGCATCCGCTTGCATTTTTAGTGGAGGCGGCAGATGATATTTGCTATAATATTATAGACCTTGAAGATGGCTGTACACTTGGCCTTATTAGTATTGATGAAACCATAGAGTTGTTAAAACCTATTGTTGGAAATCGGTTTGACAGGCAAAAACTTGATGAGAAAAGGTTTTTACACGAAAAATTAGGCACCCTTAGAGCCTTGGCTATTAATGAGTTAATAAACCAATCGGTAGAAGTGTTTTTAGCAAATGAGGAAGCTATGTTAAAAGGAGATTTTGACACTTCATTAACCGATTTAATTCCAGCCTCTGAAGCACTATCGAAGATTAAAAGTATCTCTATTGATAAAATTTACCGAGCACAGATTGTGGTTGAAAAGGAAGTGGCTGGCTACGAAGTGCTAAATGGGTTACTCGAAATTTTAATGGGTTCGCTTATTGGCCATCTAAAAGGGGAGCCTAGCAAATATCATAAAATGATTAGGCGAACTCTGCCTGATTTTATTCAAGAAGCAGTGGAAATGCCTGCCTATGAAGCCACTCGAATTATGCTCGATTATATTTCAGGCATGACTGATAAGCATGCATTAACGCTATTCAGAAAATTAAAAGGGATGGTGTTACCTAGTTGGTAAAACTACCTAGAACTTATAAGTTAACTTTTTTCATTCTGAGGAACGAAGAATCTTCTTTTACTGGTATAATATTGTTGTATAGGATTCCTCGTTCCTTGGAATAGAAAAACACATTAGTTGATTAAGGGATACCCCGATATTTACCAAGAGGAAATTCGGAGTATGACGCTAGAGAGGTGAGTTTCTGCTGCTGTAAGCCAAATATTTCGATATTCGTGCCAGAACGATCTTGTTGAATGCTTTTCAACCTTCTTATTGATGTCGTCATTGTCTGGCGTAAGACTAGGCAATCTCGTCCGTTTATCAATGGACAAGATTGCCTGCCTTAATTATTTCGCCTCACTACTACTTTTAGCCTTCTTTTTCTTGGTAAAAACCAAGCCGTTTTCCTTCGTGTTAAAGTCAACTTTTATGGTATCGCCTTCAGATAAATCAGCCTTTAATATTTCTTCTGCAATAGGGTCTTCTAAGTACTTTTGGATGGCTCTATTCAAAGGCCTTGCTCCAAATTGAGGGTCATATCCTTTTTCTGCTACAAAGTCTTTTGCTTTTTTAGAAAGCTCTATTTTATACCCAAGGTCACCAATGCGTTTGAATAAATGTCCTAACGAAATATCAATTATCTGATGAATATGTTCTCGTTTTAAAGAATTGAACACAATTACATCATCCAAACGGTTTAAAAACTCTGGACTAAATGCCTTTTTGAGTGCTTTTTGAATAGTGGCACGCATTTCTTCATCCTCGTTCTTAACTTTTGCGCTAGAAGCAAATCCTATACCGGCACCAAAGTCTTTAAGATCACGTACTCCAATATTAGAAGTCATGATAATTATGGTATTTCTAAAATCCACCTTACGGCCAAGGCCATCTGTTAAAATACCGTCATCCAATACTTGCAATAATATATTAAACACATCTGGGTGTGCTTTCTCAATTTCATCTAGTAGAACAACGCTGTATGGCTTACGTCTCACCTTTTCGGTTAATTGGCCGCCTTCTTCATAACCCACATATCCAGGAGGGGCTCCCACCAAACGGGATACAGAGAATTTTTCCATGTACTCACTCATATCTATACGAATTAAGCTATCTGCTTTATCGAATAGGTTAGCTGAAAGCACCTTGGCTAGCTCTGTTTTTCCAACTCCTGTTGGACCCAAAAAGATAAAAGTCCCAATGGGTTTGTTGGGGTCTTTGAGCCCAACTCTAGTGCGTTGAATTGATTTAACTAGTTTTTTAATGGCACTTTCCTGTCCAATTACTTTCCCTCCAAGCTCATCGGCCATTACCAGCAATTTATTGCTTTCTTTTTCAGCAATTCGGTTGGCGGGTATGCCCGTCATCATAGCAATTACATCTGCAATATGCTCTTCATCTACTTCGTAACGTTGCTTCTCTGTTTCTGCCTCCCAGGCAGCTTTTGCTTCTTCAAGCTTTTGCTTTAACTGCTTCTCACTATCTCTGAGGCGTGCTGCTTCTTCGTATTTCTGACTACGAACAACAAGGTTTTTTTGCTCCTTTACCTCTTCAATTTCTTTTTCTAATTTTTCAATTTCTTTAGGAACGTGAATATTGTTAATATGTACACGGGCTCCTGCTTCATCTAACACATCAATGGCTTTATCGGGCAAATGGCGATCGCTAATATACCTGTCAGAAAGTTTTACACACGCTTCAATTGCTTCTTTGCTATAATTAACGTGGTGATGCTGCTCGTATTTATCTTTAATATTATCTAATATTTGAATGGTTTCTTCAGGGGTGGTTGCTTCTACCAAAACTACTTGAAATCTCCTTGCTAAGGCTCCATCTTTTTCAATATACTGTCGATACTCATCTAGGGTGGTTGCTCCAATACATTGTATTTCGCCACGGGCTAATGCCGGCTTAAACATGTTAGATGCATCTAAAGAACCAGAGGCTCCACCAGCACCAACAATGGTGTGCAATTCATCTATAAAAAGAATTACATCTGGTGATTTTTCAAGCTCGTTCATTACCGCTTTCATACGTTCTTCGAATTGACCACGATATTTTGTGCCTGCAACCAAGGAAGCTAAATCTAACGTAACTACTCGCTTGCCGAATAATATTCTTGATACCTTCTTTTGTACAATACGTAAGGCTAAACCTTCGGCAATGGCCGTTTTACCAACACCAGGCTCACCAATAAGAATAGGATTATTCTTTTTTCTTCGCGATAGCACTTGAGCCACGCGCTCAATTTCTTTTTCACGACCCACGATAGGGTCGAGTTTATTATCCTCAGCCATTTTGGTAAGGTCTCTCCCAAAATTATCGAGTACGGGTGTACGAGATTTTTCAGCTTTTCCACCAGAATCCTTACTTGGGGAGCCTGTTCCTTTGCTTGAACCTCCAAATAATTTAGATGAACCCTCGTCTTCATCTTCTGTTTCTGAAGAAGACATTGGCTGCTCTGTTTGGTATTCTAAAAGCTCACGAACAACCTCATAGGTGACTTCAAATTTCTGAAGGATTTTGCATCCTAAGTTAGACTCATCTCTTAGAATAGAAAGCAATAAATGTTCGGTGCCAATAAGGCTGCTTTTAAAGATTTTTGCTTCTAAATACGTTATTTTTAATACTTTTTCACTTTGGCGAGTTAAAGGAATATTGCTTGCCTTTTTCATTACGGTAGAGGCTGTACTTTGAGTGGCTTTTTCTATCCCCTCCCGTAAATCACTTGCTGAAACACTGAGCTTTCTTAATAGCTCAATGGCCACACCATCGCCTTCGCGAATCATTCCTAATAATAGATGTTCAGTTCCTATATAATCGTGGCCCAAACGCAGGGCCTCTTCTCTGCTAAGAGAGATTACTTCTTTTACTCGATTTGAAAATTTCGCTTCCATAATATTTCTTCGATATCAATGTGGTGTCAGTAACAAATAGACACCATGTAAATCTAAACGATTCTGCCTAATTAACAAGTAGAACAAATTTAAAATAACCCTAGTTCTTTAGTTAATTTGGGATCGAATTATTGTTCCTGCGTTAGGGCCTTCTGAAAAAAGCAAATCCAGGATGCTTAGGTTTGGTACAAAACTGCTGCCAAAAACTTGTTGGTACGTGGTATATTCTATTTTTATCGAGGAATTAAAAGGTTTTTTAGGGTGAATGCTCGAACGGAGGTCTAGTGTGGATATTTCTAATGATTTTTGATAAGAAGTAGTGAACTCTATTGGGGTTTTAATTTGCAAAAACTTAAGACATAATGTCAGAAGCTTATAATTAAGTGCGAAAAGAGTTGTGTGCTCTGCATATATTTCTTGCTTTATATAGTCAGCATAATACTCAAAAAAAGGAGCCTTTCCGTATGCAGATTTTATGGCACGCCAATGCCGGTTAGCCCATTTTTGAGCATGGTCTATGTTGATTTCGTTTATCTTAATTTTTTTCTGGCTCCCAATTAGAGGAATGGAAAAAGAATCAATCCCATTTGGAGTAAGGATGTTAGCTCGGTTACGATAAGTTTGTTTAACGAAATTTTCGTGCTGTTCTAAATACACTTTATCTGCCTTCGCGATTAAGGAAAAATAAGTGGTATTGGGTAGGTATTGTAAGTCGAGGAGGATTTGCATATTACAAAACGCTCAAATCTCCAGCTCCTTCTCTCACTAATTCTATTGTATCACCAGTACAATCTAATATGGTGGAGGCAGTATTATTTCCAAAACCTCCATCAATTACAATATCTACTTTGTTTGAATAGCGCTCGTAAATTAACTCTGGGTCGGTGGTGTATTCTACCACCTCATCTTCATCTCTAATTGAAGCCGTTATAATAGGGTTGCCAAGGGTCTCCACAATATGGGTGGTAATTAAATTATTTGGCACACGGATACCCACTGTTTTTTTATTAACATCGAGTAGTTTAGGCACTTTACCACTAGAGGGTAATATAAAAGTATATGGGCCAGGGAGCGCACGTTTCATTACTTTAAACACTTCGTTGGGCAGCTGTTTGGCATATTCCGATATCTGACTAATATCGGAACAGATAAATGATAGATTGAGGTGCTTTGACTTTACACCCAGTATTTGCACCAGCTTACTTACCGCTTTTTTATTAAATAAATCGCAGCCAATCCCATAAATGGTATCGGTAGGGTAAATTATAATGCCTCCATTTCTAAGCACGTTAACAACATTATCAATTTTGCGTTGCTCGGGGTTTTCGGGGTGGGTTTTGAGGTATTGTGCTTTCATAAGGTGGTAAAAATACAAAAACACTCCCCTTTGTCCCCTCTTGAGAGGGGATTTTAAGGACAGCTACCTTTATTGTCAGTAATCGTCCATTGAGGGAGTTGTGGGAAGGACGGAGGGTGTCTTTGCTAACTAGTTAAACAAAATAGCCAAAATCACCTCCTCAAATTGTAAAATGAACTTGTAATCCCCAACTTTGCCCTCTATTAACAAAAAACACTTTTATGATTAATAAAAGATCTATCTGGGCTTTCATGGTGTTAAGCTCTATCTTGGTTTCTTCTTTTGCCTATTATGCATATCAAATAATTTATACGCCTAATTTACAAGTAGCAAGAGAAAAAACGTATATAATGATTCCGACAGAAGGTGGTTTTGATGCTGTGCGTGATACTCTGTACAAATATGGCATCGTGCAGGATGTTGTTTCGTTTAGTTTTTTAGCAAAACTGATGAATTATACCACGGCAGTAAAACCTGGTATTTATGAAATTGGGCCAAATATGACCAATATTGCTGCCATTCGGCACTTACGGTCGGGTAATCAAGCAGCAACTTTTGTAACCTATAGTTATGGCAGAACTGTGCAAGACATTGCTGACCCAATGACTAAGAACATTGCTATTTCTAGTAAAGATTTTTTAGATGCAGTAGAAGAATACTCAAAATCTAACAGCGATGGGTTTACTAAAGAAACTATTATTGGTATGTTTATCCCAAACACATATCAAGTGTATTATACAATCACAGCTTCTGAGTTGGTAGAGAAGTTGAATAAGGAATACCATGTTTTTTGGAACAAAGAACGACTTACCGAGGCAGAGGAACTTGGGCTTTCGCCCAAAGAAGTAAGTTCGTTGGCATCTATTGTGCAAGCAGAAAGTGTAAAAGGAGATGAATCACCCATAATTGCAGGCCTTTATTATAACAGGCTAAAAAGAGGAATTCCTTTGCAAGCCGATCCTACCTTAATTTTTGCATCGGGAGATTTTACCATTAAGCGAGTGCTGAATAAGCATAAAGAAATTGATTCGCCTTACAACACCTACAAATACGCTGGCTTACCTCCCGGGCCTATAAATATGCCAAGTATTCAATCGATAGATGCAGTGTTGAATTACAAAAAACACAACTATATTTATATGTGTGCTAAAGAAGATTTTTCTGGATATCATAATTTTACATCGAACCTTAGCCAACATAATGTAAATGCTAAAAAATACCAACGTGCTTTAAGTGCGGAGATTCGAAAGGGTAAATTATTAGAAAATCAATCTGCACAACAGAATAAATAGTAATGTTTACAGCAGAATCAGAACTTAGAGTACGGTATGTAGAAACCGACCAAATGGGCTATTCGCACCATAGTAATTATATTATTTACTATGAATATGGTAGAGTAGAGGCGCTCAGAAGCTTGGGTATGAGTTATAAAGAGTTAGAGGATTCTGGAGTAATGATGCCCGTAATAGATAGTGGTTCGCGCTATATGAAGCCAGCTTTATATGATGATTTAATTAGAATAAAAGTAATTGTGCCAAGTTTACCCACGGCAAAGATGAGGTTTGAATATAAGCTTTTTGTGGAGGATAAATTAATACACGAAGGGCATACTACACTGGCTTTTGTTAATATGGAAACAGGCAGGCCTATGCGAGCACCAGAATCTATGATGAAACTATTAACGCCTTTTTATGAGTAAGACTAAAAGTAAACTAATTACTTACTTAAAGGCTCACCCGTTATTAGAACAGGTTGTTCTGCTCTTAAAACGAATTCGTTTTAAAGGAGATAAAATTTCGCTTTATTTTTTAATCAAAACCTTTATTGAAAAGGTACAAAAAGATGAGATTTTAGAACGAGCGAATGCTGTTGCTTTTAGTTTTACGATGTCTATTTTTCCTGCAGTAATATTTTTGTTTACACTCATCCCTTTTATCCATGATTTTATTCCTTCTGTAAATAGTGCTTCTATTATGGAGTTTATGGGTACGCTTATGCCACCTAATATGTTCGAAACAGTTGAAGCAACCATACAAGATATAGTAAGTCATTCGCGTGGAGGGCTTTTAACTTTTGGGGCATTAATGGCCTTGTTTTTAGCTACCAATGGCACAAACAGCTTAATGGTGGCATTCAATAGCAGGTACCAAACTAAACAAAAAAGAAATTTTATTCAACAAAGGTTAGTCGCTCTTTGGTTAACCTTAATAATGGCGTTTGTGTTAGTACTAGCAATTCTTTTGCTAGTAGGTGGGCAGTTAGCTATTGATTATTTAGTTGAGGTTTCTATTTTTGATATTGATAGTTATGTGCTTTATTTAGCCAAATTTATAAGGTTGTTGGTTCTTTTTATTGTGTTTGCAATTGCGATATCATCTCTGTTTTATTTTGGATCTGAAGTAGATCAGAAATGGAGTTTTTTCTCCTATGGTTCTATTAGTGCTACGGTTTTAACTTTAGGAGTATCCTATATTTTTTCTACCTACATTTCGAGCTTTGGTACGTATAATAAGCTTTATGGCTCTATTGGAGCAATGTTGGCATTAATGTTTTGGATTATGTTAATATCTATCATTCTGTTAGTTTGTTATGAAATAAATGCGAGTGTACATCATGCAGTTCAGCTTACAAGAGATAAGCAAAAGCACCACATGTTAGAAGAGGAATAGCTACTCAGCCAATTGTAATTAATAGGCCATTCAATATTTCTTGGTTAGCTAATCAAGTGGTTTGTGCTCAAATAATGGGCTTGGAAGAGCCCAGAGATTATCGAGTCTTACGCTCGATAATGATGAAAGTATCTCTTTTCTGCCATAAAGCGGAGTTGCATTTTTGATGCCACAATGTTTGGAAAACTAGATTGGGTAAATAGTTGTCAAAGAGGAATAAAAAATTTGTGGTTCTCTATTGCATAAAAAATAAGATCTACTACATTTGCACTCCGAATCACAAACCAGAGGTTTAAACCTCGAACTCACAGAGGAGTGGCAGAGTGGTCGAATGCACTGGTCTTGAAAACCAGCGTACTGTAAGGTACCGGGGGTTCGAATCCCTCCTCCTCTGCAAAAGCCCTCCGTTTATTAACGGGGGGCTTTTTTTATTCGTAACAATTCGTATTTATTTCTCTAGAAACCCCTTTTTTATCAATAATGGGTCAATCTCAGGCTCTCTTCCTCTAAATTCTTTATAAAGCTCCATACCAGGCTTGGTTCCTCCTTGGCTTAGCATATGGCGGTATTTCTTTGCTGTTTCCTGATCAAAAACACTTGTTTCTTTAAAGGCTTGGAATGCATCTGCATCTAATACCTCCGACCATAGGTAGCTATAATACCCTGCAGAATAACTTGGGTCTCCACCAAAAATATGGTTGTAATAAGTGCTTCGGTATCTAGGTATAATCTGCTTAATCAAGCCAATTTTATCCATTTGGCTTTTCTCAAATGCGCGAGCTTCTTGTTCTTCGGTGGTGGTAAGCGTATGCCAAGCCATATCTAAATAAGCGGCAGCCATGTACTCAACGGTACCAAACCCTTGGTTAAATTTACCTGAAGCTTTAATTTTTTTTATAAGCTCATCTGGTATGGCTTCTCCAGTTTTATAATGCTTTGCATATAGTTTTAAAACATCGGGTTCGCCCATCCAGTTTTCCATTACTTGCGAAGGAAATTCTACAAAATCTCTGGGTACATTGGTGCCCGATAAAGATTCATATTTTACGTTTGATAACAAACCGTGTAAGGCATGGCCAAACTCATGGAAGAGCGTTTGTGCTTCTCCAAAAGATAATAAGGAAGGAGATGATTCCGTTGGAGGAGGAAAATTAAAGTTGTTTGTCACAATTGGAGTTACCATTCCATCCACATTAGATTGTGCTCTAAGGTCGTTCATCCAAGCACCACCACGTTTGCTTTCACGGATAAAGAAATCCATATAAATAATTCCCAAATGAGATCCATCGGCTTCTTTTACTTCAAACACTTGCTGGTCGGGGTGCCAAGTAGGCACATTATCTAAAGGAGAAAAGGTTAAGCCGAATAATTTATTAGCCAACATAAAAACACCTTCGCGAACAGCCGTAAATTCAAAATAGGGGCGCATTTCTTCTTCATCAAAATCAAACCGCTCTTTACGCACTTTTTCAGAGTAGTAGCGCCAATCCCAGCCTTCAGGCTTTTCTTTAATGCCATCTTTCTGCATCATAGTAGCTATTTCTTCCTTTTCTGTTTTGGCCATTGCTAAGGCGGGTTTCCACACCTTATCTAAAAACTCGTAAACACGTGTTGGGTTTTCTGCCATATTATCCGAAAGAATATAATCGGCATGTGTTTTATACCCTTTAAGGTTGGCTCGTTCCACTCGAAGAGAGGCCATTTTAGACAGTATTTTTTTATTATCGAATTTGTTATTGTTATCTCCACGAAGCGCATAGCCTAAGTATAACTGCTTCCTTAATTCACGGTTTGGAGAATACTGTAGAAATGGGTTGATGCTAGGGCGTTGTAACGTAAACAACCACCCTTCTTGATTATTATTTTTTGCTTCATTTGCGGCTGCAGCCACTAAACTTGCTGGGAGGTCTCCTAAATTTTCTTTATTGGTTACTAGCACCTTATTGGTGTTTGTTTCTGCAAGCAGGTTTTCTCCAAACTGTTGAGCTAGCTGCGCTAATTCGCCATTAATGGCTTTGAGTCGAGTTTGAGTTTCGCCATCTAAATTTATTCCTGAGCGCACAAACCCTTTATAGGTTTCTTCTAATAACCGTGTTTGCTCTGGCGTAAGATTTAAAGATTCCTTTTGTTGATATACATTATCTACCTTGCTAAATAGATCAGCATTAAAGTTAATTTCATCTCTGTGTGCAGATAGTTTTGGAGCCATTTCTTTAGAAACGGCTTGCAATGAGTCGTTTGTGTTGGCTCCATTAACCGCAAAGAAAATTCGAGAAACTCTACCTAGTTTGCTGCCACTCCGCTCTAAGGCTTCAATGGTATTGGCAAAATTGGGATCTTCCTCATTGGTAACAATGGCTTTAATTTCCGCATTATGTTCTTGCATTGCTGCCTCAAAAGCAGGTTGGTAGTGATTGTTTCTTATTTTATCAAAAGGAGGAACTCCAAAAGGGGTATCCCACTCTGCTAATAATGGGTTATCCATAGAAGTGATTGTTTCAGTTTGATTTTTTTGGCAACTAACCGTTGAAATTAGTGCAAATAGAAGTAAGAATATATAGTTTTTCATAATGCAAATAATAAGAATTTCTTAAATTTAAAGATAGCTTGAAAAGCTTACTTATCGCACTAGATCCTCTGCTTTTTTGGCCTATTAAGAGTAGTAGATGAAGGCTCTAAGAGAACAACGGATTGCTCATTTTGTTAGTAAAAGGGAATTTGTGTTTTGCAATTTAATGCTATCCGCTTCGGGTAAAGAGTTGTTTTTAAGCTCAACCGGTTGATGAACTTGTTCTTCATTTTGCTTAGCTATAAATAAATAAGCATCAAAAAAAATAATAACAGCAGCAATGCTTGCGGTTATTAGTATTGCTTTAAACCAAATGCGCATCTAATAGAAAAATTTAGGTTGCAAAGATAGAAGAATCAGAGGTTGTGGATAATACGTGTTTAGGCTTAGAGAGAAACACGTGATAATGGCATTATTCCCATACAATATTTTGTGTAATGGCGGATAAGCTGTCTTCATTTGATTTAATAGCCAATATGCTAAACACGTGTGTTCTATTAAGTGAAGGTGTTCTAAACTTTAAATTTATTTCGCCAACAACGTTTGGAAAGTTTTTAATTTCAGACAATGTGTTTGAAAAAACCGCCCCATTGATAGCGCCTGTATTTGACCTAGTGATTGTTTCATATAATACTATATCATTTAAAAGGCTCCCAGCCGGGTGTTCGTTGTCCCAATCGTTATTGCTTATTATTTGAATATCGGTGATGTAATATTTTCTTCCAAGCTCTCCGTTTTCTACACATTTTTCACGAGCATAGGATGAGGAAAATAAGTTAAATGTTGTTTGAGCAACGTTTTCAATGTCCGATTCAATAACACTCAGTAGAAATGGTTGGTTAGAAATGCTTGTCCCATTTTTATATTGAAAAGAGATGGTTTTAAAGTCGTAATAAGGATAAGGCACCTCTAGGCAATTATAGCAACTTACTAAGGAGCCTACCAATAAGTAGGCTATCATAATACCACCGGTTTTTTTAAGCATAGATATCAATGGTTTCTTTATAAGCAAAAATAGCCCTTTCTCGTATTAAGAAAACATGTTATTATAGTAATTCTATTATAAGTTCGTTATTAATATCTATGAAGTTTAAATGCTCCCTAGTAGTTAGCTTAGTTATTATATTTAGTTTATACAATAGGGTCTGTTTTGCCCAAGAGAAGACGGCTCCTCCTTTTACCATTATTCTAGAAACAATAGATGGGAAAAAAGTCTCAACCACCGACCTCAAACTTGACAAGGAATATGTAATCCTGGACTTTTGGAACCGAGGCTGCAAACCTTGCATTGTACAAATGAACACAATGGCGGATGAGTATAATACACTTGTTGAAAAGGGCATTAGGGTTATTGCTATTTCTCAGTTTCCGCCTGATTCTATTGCAAGAAGGCTAATGGAAAAATATCAATGGCCTTTTGAAGTTTATTTTGATTCATCTTTTAAATTATTTAAGAAACAAAGTCCAAGGAATGCCTCAGTTCCTTTTACGGTAATATTTAATAATAAGTGGAAACGTATTTATAAGCAAAGAGGAGCACCTGTTTGGTATAAAAACGAAGACGGCACATTAAGTGAAGACCGTGTATTGAAGAATTCCGCTTACGATGCAAACAAGTATAGCAAATTAGAATCTTCATTAGAAAAATACTATCAAATAATAGAAGAAGATAGGCTAAAGGGGGAATGATTATTCTTTGTATAGTCGTTTTATGTCTTGCCTTAATAAATTTGATAAAGTTTTATACAGCGCAGGACTATAATCAAACAGTTTTTGCGATTGCTCGAAGTACATTTCAATGGAAACTGCAAAAAATTCTTCCTCATTAATAGCGGCATAGCTACGAAAAACAGTCTGTTCGCCTCTACGAATTTTAGCCATTTCAGTCATAGTTAACTCTTCCCACTTTTTTAATTCTGTTGGGTCAAAGAAGTCGTATTCTTCATTTCGAATTAGGTTTTCGAGTTTTAAAGCATGCGCCATTTCGTGGAGGCCTAAATTAATGCCATCGGTAGGGTTGGCAAGGCCTTCTACAAAATGGCGCCACGACAATACAATGGATTTATAATGAGGATTTACTTCTCCTTTATGATGCTTCCGATTGATGGTTGAGTAGTAATCGTTGGGGTAAATAATAATTTTATCGAAATGCTTAAGTGAAACCGAAGGGAAGCCAAATGTTAATTGAACAGCACTGGCGGCTATTAAAGCTTTCATCTCGTCTGTTACTTCGGGTAAGTCTCTTGCAATAAATGTTTTCCGAAAAATAAAGTAGGCTACTTTTTGCTCAAAGAGCAATTTGCTTTTGGTTGGCAGCAGTTGGTAAAATTTATTGTATGCAGCAATGGGCGTTTTGTACTGTATATGTAAGCCTCTGTTTGCTCTTATTTTTAGTAAAAAACCATCTAGCCCATAAAATTTATGGGCTAGAAAAATAACTGATACAATTATGAAAACAGAAATACTTACCACCCGTGGTAATTATAGTTTTCGCAGTAAATCGGTCATAGAGGTGCTTTTTTCCAAAGTTGTTCTTACTTCTTCTATGGCCACACGTACTTGTTTCATACTATCACGATCGCGAATAGTTACGGTATTATCTTCCAATGTTTGGTGGTCGATGGTAACGCAATAAGGTGTACCAACTGCATCTTGTCTCCTATAGCGCTTGCCAATGGCATCTTTTTCATCATACTGAGCAGTGAAATCAAATTTTAGCGCATTGATTAGCTCACGTGCTTTTTCGGGTAAGCCATCTTTTTTGGTTAATGGCAAAACAGCCACTTTAGTTGGAGCTAAAGCAGGTGGAATGTTTAGAACAATTCGCACAGACCCATCTTCCAAGGTTTCTTCATTATAAGCTGCCGAAAGCACCGCTAAAAACATTCGGTCGAGACCGATAGATGTTTCTACCACAAAAGGCACATAGTTTTTATTTTCTTGAGGATCGAAGAATTGCAATTTTTTACCTGAATGATTTTCGTGAGCCGTTAAATCAAAATCAGTTCGAGAGTGAATGCCTTCAAGTTCTTTGAATCCCATAGGGAAATCATATTCAATATCTGCAGCAGCATTGGCGTAATGCGCCATGTTTAAATGATCGTGGAAACGGTAGCTGTTTTCACCTAAGCCAAGAGCCTTATGCCATTTCATTCGTTTTTCTTTCCATTTTTCGTACCAATCGAGCTCGTCCCCTGGTTTTACAAAAAACTGCATTTCCATTTGCTCAAACTCGCGCATCCTAAAAATGAACTGTCGAGCAATTATCTCGTTTCTAAAGGCTTTACCAATTTGGGCAATACCAAAAGGCAATTTCATTCTACCTGATTTTTGCACGTTTAAATAGTTTACAAAAATTCCTTGGGCGGTTTCTGGGCGCAGGTAAATAGTACTTGCATCGCCAGCAACCGAGCCTAATTCAGTAGAAAACATTAGGTTAAACTGTCTTACATCAGTCCAGTTTTTAGAACCAGATACAGGGCAAGAAATGTCTAAATCTTCAATTAGCTTTTTAAAGTCGTCATAGTTTTGAGTATCGACTGCTTCTTGCATTCGCTTTTCGATACTGGTAATTTTTTCCTTATAACCAACAACTCGTCCATTGGTAGAAACAAATTCTTCTTCGTTAAAAGCATCGCCAAAACGCTTGGCTGCCTTAGCTACTTCTTTGTTTATTTTACCTTCAATTTTGGCAATATGATCTTCTACCAATACATCGGCACGGTATCTTTTTTTAGAATCTTTATTATCTATTAATGGGTCGTTAAAGGCATCTACGTGGCCAGAAGCTTTCCATGTAGTAGGGTGCATAAAAATAGCGGTGTCAATACCCACAATATTCTCATTCATTTGCACCATTGCTTTCCACCAATATTGCTTGATGTTATTTTTAAGCTCTACTCCATTTTGACCGTAGTCGTACGTGGCAGCAAGCCCATCGTAAATTTCACTAGAAGGAAATACAAAACCGTACTCTTTTGCGTGAGAAACGATTTTTTTCAAAAGATTATCATCATTTTTTGCCATAAGGGCAAAGGTAGTATAAATATGAGATGTGAAATCAAATAAGAAAACGTAATTGCAAATCTTATTTATATGTGATGCTGAGTCAGCTGGTGACTCTTAAGAGAAAGTGAAGATTAATGAGGTTGCAGGCATGTAGTTTATAAGTCACCTGTTGACTTATAAATTATCAATAGCCAAAATTTAAGGAGACTTGTGCCAAACTCTTTTTAGAACCAACCATCGTTAAGGTATCGCCTGCTCTAAGGCGGGTATAGCCGTGCGAAATAATTAGATTACCTCGCCTTTTTACAGATAAGATAATTACATCGGCAGGTAACCGTAAATCACGGATAAGCAAGCCCTGTACATCTTTGTTAAGTACTTGAATATCCATACTATCTTGGTCTTCTTGCATACCAAGTAGTAATGAGGCCGCTTGAGGGGATCGCACAAAATGATCGAGTAAGGAGACAATGGCTGTGGATGGATCAACAATGAGTGCGCCTAAATCGTGGAACTTGTTAAAATTATAACGGTGGTTAAGCCTAACAATGATTTCGTGGGTGCCAATATGTTCATAAATGAGATTACAAAGGGCTAAATTTTCTTCATCGGTAAGCATTAATACTACTGCTTCAGACAGCTTCGCATCTAGTTTTTCGAGGGCAGGCAAATCAATTTTATCAAAATGATAAATATCTAAGTCTTCGTACTCTTCTTTTTTAATATCGGGTAGTAATGTGGCCACTTTAACTTCCCAACCAGCTTCAATTAATTGCCTTGCTAGGGCAACGGATTGTGGTTCAAACCCAAAAATAATGGCATCTTTAACTCCATCAAAAGCGGGAGTATCTGCACGGGTATGCCCTTCTTTAACTTTATTAATAGCCCATTTAAACAAAGCTGGCCCCACCAGTTGATTTACGATAATAACGGCAATTACAATAGTTGAAAACTCAACTCCCCACTCGGGGAAAGTATTGGCTACTATGGTTGTTAACCCGAGCCCAACACCTGCTTGTGTTACATAGGGCATCCAAGCTAATCGTTTAAATAAGGAAGAGTCTTTTGTAATGGTTGCACCCGCAGAACCTCCAACCATTAAGCCAAGTATGCGTACCAAAAACATGATAAATGCAATACCAGCTACCTGTATAAATAAATCTAATTTAAGAGAAGCGCCCGCTAAAAGAAAGAACGGTATGTAAATGTATTTGGCAGACTTTTCAAGAATTCGTAGAAACTCGGCTCTGAACTTGCTGTAATTGGTTACATAAAAACTAGCAATAAGGCAAACTAACAAAGGTTCAATGCTAACGCTATGATTAAATTGAATAAAAGTGATGTCATCTAACCAATGGTGAAGCACATACATTAGGTAGCCCATAAATAGAATAAGCACTAATTTATAAGGCTGCCGCCATTGGGTATTAAGAATACCAATTAGTAAAAAACCTAGTAGAATTCCAACCCCAAAACTTGAAACTAGCTCTAGGGTGATGATGCCTACAAATAGTAAATCGAAATCGGTGCCTTCAAAAAATGCAATGCATACTTCTAAGGTAAAAGAGAAGAGTAGAATAACGAAAACATCAATAAGTACGGTTACACCAATAGCGGTTTGTACAAAAGGGCCTTTTGCCCTCATTTCGCTTACCACTGCAATAGCAGATGCCGGAGAGCGAGCGGTAAATATGGCTGCGAATAGTCCTGCAATGCCTACTCTAAAAACGGCAGGCATTTCTGACATAAATGGAATATAACCGGAGAGTAAAAAGATAGTGATACCACTTAGCGAAAAAGTAAAAATTAGCTGGGTGAACGTCATCCACTTAATGCTGTGGATTCTACTTCTCATTTCTCTCAAATAGAGTTCGGCACTTGCCGCAAAAGCGATATAAGCTAAGGCTATATCATTAATAAAGCCTAGATGTGCAATAGAGGAAGAGGGAATTAAATTAAGAATAAAAGGCCCTGTTATGATGCCAGAAATTAATAAGCCTGTTATTAAGGGTAGTTTTACTATTCTGAAATAGCCTGCTAACTTGGCTGCTGCTACCGCAACAACAGCAAAACCAAGTATGGCTAACATAATGCTTAAATTTGGATTCATAGAAGGATTTTATGAGTCTAAAATTTAAGATAGCAATTTTTTGTTAGTTGCTCTTAATAAAGCAGATTAGAATACCATTAGAATATTTATAAACCGCGGTTGTTCTTATAGAAATCTCAGGAAGTCAGATGGGTTTTACATAGAAAATCAAACGGTTTTCTTTAGGTAAGTTTAAGTCCATGGGGTTCAACCCGGGATTAGCTAAATTTTGGCAATTATTACTTGTTCTGAACCCCAATTAATAGTCAGCTATAACTTGGTTCGATACTTTTTTTCTTCGTGCTTTAGCACGGGGAATAGAGGTGTAATCAATATGCAAAAAAACTATAATCCTTTTACAAGATCCCCAATAATTTCTTTTAAAGGTCGAATAGACTTTACCGATTCAATGGCTGGGCCAGCTACCCATACATTTTGATAAGATGTACCAAAAGCGGCTTTCTCAATTTTTTTCATGCCATTATACATAATGAGCATTTTAACATACTTTTTCAACCATTTATTCCTTTTAAGAAGCCATTCTAAAAAGTTTTTCTTGGTGCCCACATCTTGAACATAAGGGGTATTAATTACCGTTATGGCTGTGCCAGAAATTTTAGTGGATAGAATGATGTCTTTTTCACCATAATCGACCATAGCTTGTTTGTAATCCTGACCAATGGGAGCTTCATCGCAAGCAATAAAAATAGTACCTACTTGTACTCCTGCTGCACCTAAGCTTAAGGCATCTTTTATGTCATCGCTTTTAGCAACGCCTCCAGCAGAAATAATAGGAATGGAACAGTTTTCGGTTAATTCTTTGATAAGGTCTTCCGGTGAGGTTCCACCACAATGGCCACCGGCTCTGTTGTTAACAGCAATAATACCATCGGCACCAAGTTCTTCTACTTTCTTGGCAAATTTTAAATCAACCACATCGCAAAAAACTTTAATGCCTGCTTTATGCGCCTGCTCAATTACTTCTCTAGGGCTACCTAATGAAGTAATAATATAATCAACCTTTAACTCTACCAGTGTTTTAAGCTGTGGTTTATACTTTGGGTTCGATTTATTAACAATAAGGTTTACTCCAAAAGGTTTATCAGAGTGAGCCTTAATTTCGGCTATGGCCTGGCGTAACTCTTGATCTGTTCTATAATTAAGTGCCGGAAATGCTGCCGTTACACCCGCATCTAATGCAGCCTTAATCATGGCTGTATTAGAAATTAAAAACATAGGGGCAACAATTACTGGGTACTGTATGCCTAGTAATTTATCGAGTGTTAAAGAATTGTTCAATTGAAGAGGGTTTATAGAAAAGTCCTAAATATAAAATTAGATCTTGTCAATTCAAACACAATGATGTGTAATATATAGAAAAGGGGTTGAACTTACTGTTTTTTAAAATCGCTAAAGCGATAGGCTTTTACTTTAGTGCGTTCTAGTATTCTCAGCACCCTTTCTTTACCAAATACACGCGTATCTTCGAACGTAATTGGAAACAAAAGCCCTTCTTCCTCTTTGTATGTTCCGTATGGGTATTGTGCATAGTTTCTAGTATAACCGGTGTCGTTTGATAAAAGCATAATATCGCAACTGATTTGTTTGGCTGCTTGCCAGGTCATTTCTGTTACTTGTAGCCTTTTTTGTTTTTTTCTTATGTGCTCGCCATTTGCAGAAAATCTTAGTATTTGAGGCCACAAACTATCTGTGGCTCTGTCATAAAGAATTATAGAGATAGTCACTTAGCTACCTAATATAATCTTTGTATATTGCCTATCTATGAATATATTTAAAGGGCAAGACCTTCTAAAGTTTACTGAAGAGTTTAAAACAG
>Ga0256845_1000807_pt1 | contig 27288 bp, 21 predicted proteins | sample RiftiametaG_FD_189101 | JGI IMG/M metagenome (GOLD analysis project Ga0256845, IMG submission 189101) | Tube worm associated microbial communities from hydrothermal vent at the East Pacific Rise, Pacific Ocean - Riftia | ecosystem: Host-associated > Annelida > Integument > Unclassified ... | reverse complement strand
CCCTCCTCGTTCGAGTCGCCGCTCGGATCGGTGGTCGAGACCCCATCGTCGTCGCCCGCCGGTCGCTCGGAGCAGGCCAGGCTGCCCAGCCAGAGCATCGCTACGGTGCTCATCCAGACGTGCTTCATGGCGCCAGTATAGACCCCGGCTGAACTGGAGGCCCTGAACTGGAGACCCCGAGTTGGAGACCCTGAATTAGAGACGGCCGCCAGCGGGAGCGGGCGGCCGTTTCGTGGACAGTGGGTCGGGCTCAGAAGTGCTCGGCGAGCAGCTTCTCGAACCGTCCGGCGTGGGACTTCTCGGCCTTGGCGAGGGTCTCGAACCAGTCCGAGATCTCCTCGAAACCCTCGTCGCGAGCGGTCTTCGCCATGCCGGGGTACATGTCGGTGTACTCGTGGGTCTCGCCCGCGATGCCGGCCTTGAGGTTGCTCTCCGTGTCGCCGATCGGCAGGCCGGTGGCCGGATCGCCGACTCGGCGGATGTAGTCGAGGTGGCCGTGCGCGTGGCCGGTCTCACCCTCGGCGGTGTCGCGGAAGTTGCCCGCGACCTCCGGGTAGCCCTCGACATCCGCGGTCTTGGCGAAGTAGAGGTAGCGGCGGTTGGCCTGGGACTCGCCAGCGAAGGCGGCCTTGAGGTTGTCGTGGGTCTTGCTGCCCTTGAGGTCTGCCATCTTGCTGGTGCTGTAGCATGGCCCGAGCTTTGGAGACTCTTGGCTCGGAGCACAAAAATGTGACTAGTCTCGCGTGCATAGCGCTTCGCGCCTTGGCAGGGGAGGCGCGGGTTCAAAAACCGATGGTGCACGGTTTACAGGGTCGTGGCCGTGGCGTTAGACGTGGCGCTGGAGTTCTGCATGCCCACAATCGGTTCCGCCGCCCCCGACTTCACGCTTCCCGACCACGCCCGCAATGCCGTCACGCTCTCCGAGCAGCAGGGCAAGAACGTGGTCCTCGCCTTCTTCCCCGCCGCCTTCACGGGTGTGTGTGAGAAGGAACTGTGCACCTTCCGCGACGCGATCGCGTCCTTCAATGACCTCGACGCCGCCGTGTTCGGAATCTGCGTCGACGCGCCGTTCTCGAACGCCGCCTTCGCCGAGAAAAACGGTCTCAACTTTCCGATCCTCTCCGACTACGCCCGCGCGGCGGTCACCGCTTACGACATCGCCCACGACGACTTCGCGGGCATGACCGGCTACACGGCAGCCAAGCGCTCCGTGTTTGTGGTCGACAAGGCCGGCGTGCTCCGCTTCAGCTGGGTCGCCGACAACCCCGGACAAGAGCCCGACTACGCCGCCGTCAAGGCGGCCGTGGCCGAGCTTCAGGGCTGAGCCCCCGACAACCACGAGCCCAACGAGAACGGGCGCTGCTACAGCCGAGGCTGTGCGGCGCCCGGGTTCAATTCGGGGTTCAATTCGGGGTTCGAGTTCAGGTTCGGGTTCGGGCGCTCACAGAGCGAAGGCCGGGGTGACCGTGGCCGGGGCGTCGGTCCAGGGGTTGGTGGTCAGACGCAGGGGAGCGCCGAGCTCGACCGGGACCACGCGCAACACCGCGGCGGTCAGCTCTTCACGATCGGGGTGAAACAGGGTCGAGATGTAGCGGTAGCCGTGGACCTCGAGCATGTCCTCGGGCTCGCTGTGGATCACCTCGCCCCGGGCGTCGAGCCACAGGGTTCGGTGGCCGCTGTAGTGGGCCAGGTCGTTGACCAGTTCATCGATGCGGGCCTCCAAGGCAGCGAGCTCCATGCCCGGAACGTGGCACGGGCCCCAGCAGCGAGCAAAAAATCAGCGAGCAAGAACTCAGCGAGCAAGAACTCAGCGCAGGCACTCGTTGGCGTCGGTGCTGCAGTGCTGGTACAGGCACTCGGCCATGGTGATCAGGTGCTCGCTGGCCTCGGGGTCGGCGTACTCGCACTGCTCGAAGCACGACTCCATGTTCTCGATCAGCTCCGGGGAGAGGGTCTCCTCGCCGGGCGGAGCCTGGGTGAACAGGCAGTAGTAGAGCCACTCGCAGCCGCTGCGACAGCCGTTTTGGACGATCTCGACCTCGACGGTCGCGGGCCGCTGGTGGCTGGCACGCAGCGGCTCCCAGCTCTCGGCTACGCAGTGGGTCAGCTCGGGGCAGGCGTCCTGCTGTCCGCAGGCCAAGAAATCGCTGTGTGCCGGGGCGTCGGCCGGGGCGTGCACACACAGGTCGAGACACTCGAACTCGAGGTGGGTGGCCGCGCCCTTGCCGTAGAGATCCTCGTACTGGCCCTCCTCCAACAGACAGTCGCCGAGGCCTCCACACAGGCGCTCGCAGGGGCGGGTCTGGGCCGGGTCGATGCGGACCACGGCGATCGGAGCGCGAGCCCCGGGGTCGGCCCCCTGGCTCAGGATCGGGGCGCCGCTGCTCGAGCCGGTGCGGGGTCGGGCAGGGCTGTCGTCCCCGGGCTCGTGGCCGCGTTCGTGACCGTGGCCACGATCTCCATCGTTGGCGCAGGCGAGACTCGAGACCGCGAGCGCGAAGATGGGGGCCCTGGAGAGGAGCGGCCAGCGCATGCGGGGATGTTAGCAGGTGGGGGAATCGTGGGCTCAGGCGCCCGGGAAGCTCTCGATACAGTCGATGACTTCTGCACAGCTCTGGAATCGAGCGCAGCGTCCGATCTCGACCTGGAGATCGGGGGGCAGGGCCCCGCGACACAGCTCGCTACAGGCCTCAGCGGCCTCCTGGCCCGCGCTCTCACAGTCCGCGAACCGGTTGCAGGCGGCCTCACAGCCATCTCGGACCAGCTCGATCTCCGGGGTCTGGACTTCGCCGAGCTCGGGCCAGGCCGCGCGTACACAGGTCAAGAACGGGGGACAGGTGTCCGTGTTCGAGTCGGTGGGGGGAGGGCAGCCCACAAACGCGCCCGTAGGCTCGACGTCCGCGGTCTGGACGCAGGCATCGAGACAGCCCAGCTCGATCGAGGCGGCGTCCGCACTGTCGGCGTCTGTGGTCTGGAGGCAGGCGTAGACCTGCCCACACAGGCCTTCGCAGGGGCTCCCGGCGTCGCTCGGGAGGCTGCCGTCGACCGGTGGGTCGGCGCTCGCCGAGTCTCCATTTTCGGTGCTGTCGGCTTCGGCGTCAGGATTGGAGACGCGCGAGTCGGTGTCGTCCGCCTCCTCGGGCTGAACCATGGGGGCGGGCGTCGGCGGGCTGGGGCAGGCGCAGAGCGCCAGACAAGCACAGAGCGCCAGAAGGCCACGAGAGGCCTGCCTGGAGGCCTGCCTGGAGGCCTGCCTGGAGTCTGGGGTCACGCCAACCCCAGGGCGTCGACCTCGTCTTCGTCGAGGCCAAAGTAGTGACCGATCTCGTGGAAGAGGGTGAGCTCGACCTCGTGCGCGAGGTCTCCCCGGTCCGGGAAGTCGGCGAGCAGGTTGCGGTGAAAGAGCACGATGCGGGTCGGTGCGAGGTGCAGCTCCGAGTCTTGGCGGGCCTGCTCGAGACCTTCGAATAGGCCCAGGGCGCGCGGGTCGAAGCCCTCCCGGACCAGGGCCTCGTGGGGGCGGGGCTCGAGCACGATCGGGATGTTCTTCAGGTGAGCCCTGAGATCCTCCGGGAGTCGGCGCAGGGCCGCGTCGGCGCTGACTTCGATGAAGTCGAGCGTGGCCTCGAGGGCCCCGGCATGTTCATCGGCATGTTCATCGGCATGTTCATCGTCTTTGGTGTCGAGACGCAGGACTGCCAGGAAGTGGGCGCACATACCCTGAAAGTCGTCTGCGTCCTCGCAGAGGCGAGCCCGGGCGTAGTGAGCCTGGGCGTGGTCGGGGGCGTCGGCGAGCAGGGCATCGAGGGCGAGGGCGGCGGGGGCAGAGCCGTCACGGGCCCAGGTCAAGGCCGCGCTCTCGTAGCGCAGGTCGGGATCGTCGGGGCCGACCACAACCGCCAGCGCAGCGATCAGCGCTTCGGCCTCGGCGTAGGTTCGCTCGTCGACGGCGGCAGCGAGCGCCGCCCAGCGTGGATCGTCGCTGGGGTCGAGCGGGTCGCTGGCAGCTTCGCCTCGGGCCTGGGCTCGGATGGCTCGGCCCATGATCCGCGCGGCCTCGAGCATGCGCGGCCCCGGGCGACCCGAGAAGCGTTCATCCAGGCGGTGGACGGCGCCCGCTCGCCCGGCTCGGAGTTGCTCGAGGCCCGCCCGATCGATCAGCCGGCGAGGGTCGAGCTTGTCGTGGCTGACCCCGCACCAGGACACGAAGCAGAGCTCCGGATCGGCCGCCAGCAGGTCCTCGGTGGAGATCTCGAGGCTCGAACCCGGGCGCTCGCCGAACACGTTCACGCCCCCGGCGAGGCGGACGAGCTCGTTGCTGTAGCAGGCGGCGCCGGGGGTGAACATGGGTCGGGGCCACCACTCGAGATACACACGCAAGGGTCGATCGAGGATCGCGGCCTCGGCCTCGAGCTCGAGCATCTCGCGGCGCATTCGAGCCGTGATCTCCCGGGCTCGGGCCTCCACACCCAAGGCGGCGCCCAGACGGAGGAGCTCGTCCATGACCTCGGCGATCCGGCGCGGGGCCGAGACGAACTGGGGGATGCCGCGGGCGCGCAGGCCGGTGACGTTGCGCTCCATGCCCGGCACGGTCAGGGACGAGACCACCAGGCCCGGGCTCAGCTCGGCGATCCGGTCGAGGTCCGGCCCGAGGTCCGGGCCGAGGCGCTCGAGGGTCTCGACCTCCGGCGGGAAGTCGGAGCTGTCCTCACAGGCGAGCACCCGGTCGACGCAGCCCAGGGCCCAGAGCATCTCCATGTTCGAGGGGCAGATCGAGATCAGTCCCGAGCCCGAACCCGAGCCCGAATCAGGCTGGTCGCCGAGCCCCGCGGGCGTGATGGCTCCACGGGCGAGTTGCTCGCCCGCGTCGCTGCGCAGATCGATCTCGCGTCCACCCCGAGCGATCAACCACGCGCTGACGGCATGCGCCAAATCTGGGTCTTCAGCGCTGCGGGCGTCGACGCGCTGGGTTGCGAGGGAGCAGTGCGCCCAGCCTTGGTGACCGTCGCTGAACGCGAGGTCGAAGCGCTGGTCAGCGCTGCCCGGGGCCGCCGATTCACCCGTCGCCCGCCGGGTCGCGCGGTGCAGGCGGGTCTCCCATTGATGGCGAGGTTTGGCCACCGGCGCAGTGTAGTCGGGATGGCCCGGGCAGGCCCGAGCTGCTACAACCCCGACCCCATGGCCAAAAAGGTCCTCGTTACCGCCGCGCTGCCTTATGCCAACGGCTCTATCCACCTTGGGCACATGCTCGAGGCGGTACAGACCGATGTCTACGTGCGGGCCCGAAAGATGGGTGGGGAGGACGTCAAGTTCATGTGGGCGAGCGATACCCACGGGACGCCGGTCCAGCTGCGGGCCCGCAAAGAGGGGATCGAGCCCGAAGCGCTGATCGCCCGGGCCTACACCGAGCACCGTGCCGCCTACGAGGGCTTCGGCATCGATTTCGACATCTTTCACACCACCCACAGCCCGGAGAACCGGCGCCACGCCGGCGCCATCTTCGAGGCCATGCAGGCCAGCGGGGGGACGGAGGTCAGGGTCGTCGAGCAGCTCTACAGCGAGGTCGACTCCATGTTCCTCCCCGATCGCATGGTCCGGGGGACCTGTCCCTCGTGCAAGACGGCCGATCAATACGGTGACTCCTGCGAGGAGTGCGGGGCGACCTACCGGCCCACGGAGCTCATCGACGCTCGCTCGGTGGTCTCGGGCGACGTGCCCGTGTTGCGCAGCTCCGAGCATGTGTTTGTGCCGCTCGCCAAACACGAGGCGTTTTTGCGGGAGTGGCTGCGGCCGATCTCCGAGGGTGGCAATACGCAGCTTCAAGACGGGGTCCGCAGCTTCGTGCTCGACTGGGTCGACAAGGGCCTGCGCGACTGGGACATCTCGCGCGAGGCCCCTTACTTCGGGATCGAGATCCCGGGCTTCCCGGGCAAGTACTTCTACGTGTGGTTCGAGGCGCCCATCGGCTATATCGCGGCCACGGAGAAGTGGTGCGAGACCCACGGCGGCTCGGTCGACGACTACTGGAAGGCGCCGGCCGGCCGGGGCGAGGACGAGGTCGAGCTCGTCCACGTCATCGGCAAGGACATCATCTATTTCCACTGCCTGTTTTGGCCGGCCATGCTCCACGCCGCGGGCTACACCGTGCCCTCCAGGGTCCAGGTTCACGGCTGGCTCAAGGTCAACGGCGCGAAGATGTCCAAGAGTAGGGGCACCTTCATCCTCGCCAAGACCTACCTCGAGCACCTCGACCCGAGCTACCTGCGCTACTACTTGGCCGCGCGCCTGTCCGGCAACCAAGACGACTTCGACTTGTCGATGGAGGACTTCCGCAGCCGGGTCAACGCCGACCTGGTCAACAAGGCCGCGAACTTGGCCAGCCGGAGCATCAAGTTCCTCAACAGCAAGCTCGACGGCAAGCTCGGGGCGACCCCTGAAGATGGCGAAGTCGTGCTCGCCGAGGCCCGGGCCCGCTTTGCCCGGGTTCCAGCCCTCTACGCCGACTTCGAGAGCAGCCGCGCCCTACGCTTGATCTTGGAGATCGCCGAGGCCGGCAATCAATACATCTCGGACCACGAGCCCTGGAAGCTGGTCAAGACCGACCCGGAGCGGGCCCGGGGGATCCTCAGTGTCGGCGTGCAGCTGAGCAAGCTGGTCGGCGCGGGTCTCAAGCCCGTGCTGCCCAAGTGGGGAGCGCAGATCGAGACCATGCTGCGCATCGAGCAGCCCCTGACCTGGGCCAACGCGAGCGAGCCCCTGCCTGTGGGCCTCGAGCTCGGTCCCTACGAGGTCCTGGCCGAGCGCCTCGACCCGAAGATCCTCGACGCCCTGATCGCCGCGAGCGTCGAGGACGTCGAGGCCGATCGGGTCCTCGGAACAGATGCGGAAGACGCAGAAGATGGGGACGCAGACGGGGAAGAGGACGAGCAGGCCGACTATGAGGTCGAGGCTCTGGCTCCGGAGACCAGCATCGACGCTCTGGCCGCGGTCGACCTTCGGGTCGGCAAGATCGTGCGCTGCGAGGCCGTGCCCAAGGCCAAGAAGTTGCTCGCCCTGACAGTGGATCTTGGACCACTGGGTCAACGCCAGGTGTTCTCGGGCATCTCTCAGAGCTACACGCCCGAGCAGCTGCTCGGAAAACATGTAGTCGTGTTCGCCAACCTCAAAGCCCGCAAGATGCGTTTTGGGGTGAGTGAGGGGATGATCATGGCCTCGGGGGAGAGCGACGATGCGGTGACCGTGCTCGAGCTCGACCCTCGCTCGCGCCCAGGCGACAAGATCTCCTGAGCCGGGCCAGCTGCGGGGCGTCGGATGAGAGCGGAGATAGGCTAAACTTCGCCAATCTCTGTGGTTGCCTTCAACGATCCACTGCTGAACTTGGCGACCGTCCTGATGGCGGGGATCATCGGCGGTGAGCTGGTCGCACGGATCAAGCTCCCCAAAGTGACCGGGTGGATCGGCACAGGGATCTTGCTTCGCGCCCTCTCGGTCCCTGGCCTCGAGCCTGAAGGGCTGAGCAAGTTCTCGCCCTTCACCAACTTTGTGCTCGGGTTCATCGCGTTCACCGTCGGCGCGACGCTCCACTTTCAGAGCCTGCGCAACGCCGAAAAGCGCCTGTCCCTGCTCGTATTGGGGGAAGCGCTGATCACGCCGGCGATCGTGTTCTCCGCCCTCGTGTTCATCGGAGGCCTCTCGGTCGAGGTCGCTGCTCTGCTCGCGGTCATCGCCATCGCCGGGGCGCCGGGGACCACGGTGATCGTCGTGCGAGAGGCGCGGGCCCGGGGCCTGCTCTCGGGCACTTTGATCGCTGGGGTGGGGCTCATCGACATGGTCGCGGTGGGAGCCTTCGCGCTCGTGACCTCACTCCTTCAAGACCAGAGCAGCAACCTGGACGGCGCGCTGTTGGCCCTCGGCACCGAGTTCGGGCTGGCGATGGCCATCGGTCTGGGCTGCTCGCTGGTCGCCGTCGCGCTCACATGGCGGCTCGTTGGCCCGACCTTCATCGGTCCGACCATGGTCGCCGTGATCTTGGGCGCCTGGGGTCTGGGCCAGGTCGCCGGGGTATCGAGCATCCTCGCCTGCACCTTCGCGGGCATCGCGTTGTCCAATATCCGGCACGAGACCGCGCGCGCGGGTGAGGCCTACCTCCAGCCCTTCGGCGGTGTGTTGTTCGCGGGCTTCTACACTTTTGTGGGCATGCGTCTGGACTTCGTCGCGGTGATCTCCGTGGCCGGTTTTGTGCTCCTGTATTTCGCCGCGCGCCTCGGCGGCAAGACACTCAGCGCCTTCACCTCCATGAGCCTCGCGGGGGTGACCAAGAACGTGCGCAACTACCTCGGGCCCGCCCTGCTCCCGCATGGGGGAGTCGCGGTGGGGCTGATCTTCTTCGTCCAGGCCTCGCCGGAGCTGGCCGAGTACGCCGACGACGTCACCAACATCGGGCTCGCGGCGCTGGCCGTCAATCAGCTGCTCGGCCCCAGCGTGACCCGCTTCTCCCTCGCTCGGGCCGGCGAAGTCGGGCAAGATCGGCCCCGCCTGCTCGACTTTTTGGAGGAGCAGCGCATCGTCCTGGGCATCAAGGGCAGCAAGAAGGAGCTGATCGAGACCCTCGCCGACCGGCTCTACGCGACCACACCCATGTTGGTCCCCAAGGCCGAGTTCGTCCGTTCGGTGCTCGAGCGTGAAGACGAGGCCTCGACCTGCCTGGGCCGAGGTCTGATGATCCCCCACGCGATCATTCCCGACGGAGAGGAGGTCTGCGGCGTGCTGGGTATCAGTACAGAGGGCCTCGATCTCGACGCCTACGACGGGCGCCCGGTCCATGCTGTGGTCTTGCTGGCTGCGCCCGAGAGCGACCGCCAGCGGCACCTGCAGATCTTGGCGGCCTTCGCCTCGGCCCTGACCAAGGACAAAAACCTCCGTGAGCAGCTCTACCGGGCCCGCAGCGCTGGCCATGCCTACGAGATCCTGCACGCGGACGAATCCGGGGAGCTCAATTACTTCCTGGATGAGGCGATCGAGCGGGTCTCCCGGTCGGTCTGAATAGGGCCTTCCGTTGGGCATCTTGTGCCCGTCCCAAGTCGATTTGAGTCGGGGACGATATATTCAATACTCGCGTTTATTGCGCGGTGCGCATTCGAGCCACCCCGCTCCGAGATTGGATTGATCCCCGCCCGGCGGCTGACTACGCTGCGCGCCGATCTCGGGTCATGGATAAAGTTCAAGATTTTTTCAAACAGATCGCGGACGCGGCGTGGTTTCAAAACACGATCACCGTCGTGATTCTTCTTGCCGGCGTGCTGGTGGGCTTCGAGACCTATCCCGGCCTCGTCGAGCGCTTCCACGGTCCGCTCCACATCGGCGACCAGATCATCTTGTGGATCTTCGTGGTCGAGATCCTGGTCAAGATGCTCGCCGAGGGCAAGAAGCCGTGGCGCTTCTTCCTCGATCCTTGGAACATCTTCGACTTCATCATCGTGGCCGCCTGCTTCCTGCCCTTCGAGGGCAACGCGGTCACCGTGCTCCGGCTCCTGCGCCTGCTCCGGGTGCTCAAGCTGGTCAAGGCCCTGCCCAAGCTGCAGATCCTGGTCGGCGCGCTGCTCAAGTCCATCCCCTCGATGGTCTACGTCAGCGTGCTGCTGCTCATGCTCTTCTACGTGTACGCGGTCGCGGCCGTGTTCCTGTTCGGGGAGAACGACCCGCTCCACTTTCAGGACCTTCAGATCGCCATGCTGTCCCTGTTCCGGGTGGTGACGCTCGAGGACTGGACCGACGTCATGTACATCAACATGTATGGCTGCGACCGCTACGGGTACACTCCAGACTCGGTGGTCCTGTGCACCAAACCGATGGCGCAGCCCCTCGTCGGCGCGATGTTCTTTGTATCCTTTGTACTCACCGGTACGATGGTCATCCTCAACCTGTTCATCGGTGTCATCATGAGCGGCATGGATGAGGCCCAGGCCGAGGCCAACGAGCTGATGCGGCTGGAGAAGTCCGAGCACGCCCCGACCTTCGAGGGGGAGCTGGATGCGCTCCAGCAGCAGTTGGATGCTCTCCAAGATCGGATGGGGTCGCTCAGGCGCCTGGCCAAGCGAACGAAGTAGTTCGCCCGCCCGCTCGGGTGGTTTGACCGTCGAGACAGGTCGGAGTTGCACGCTCCGGCCTGTCTCAATTTCGGTGTTCGAGGTAGCCTCTGCGTCGGCGCCGCATCAGCTGCGGGCCACCTGGAGACACATGAACAGACCAAAAAGTTATTTGACCGTGGGGTTGGTCGCGGCGTTCGGCCTCGCGGCCGGTGGCCTGCTGACGACCTCGGGCGTGTTCGCGGCCGATCACGCCGAGGCCCCCGCCCTCGCTGGTGACGACGCGGCGGACATCGCCGACTTCTTCATCTGGACGACCGAGGACGACACCATCGTCACCGTCCTGACCTTCGCCGGGTTGGCCGAGGCCGGCAGCGAGCCGGTCTACGACACGGAGGTCCTGTACACGATCCACTTCGACATCAACGACGGCTTCGAATCGGACGCCCAGATCTACGCTCGCTTCGGGACCAACGGCGAGGGCGATTTCGGCCTCCAGGTCACGGGCATGCCGGGTGTCGATGGGCTCGTCGAGGGCCCTGTCGAGACGGTCATCAACACCGGCTCCTCCATGGCCTACGCCGGCCCGCGCGACGATCCCTTCTTCTTCGATCTCGACGGCTTTCTGGACACGGTGCAAGTGGGCGACCTCATGTTCGATCCCAGCAACGACAGCTTCGCCGGGACCAACGTGACCGCGATCGTGCTCGAGTTCGACCTGGTCGAGGCCATCGGTGAAAACGCGAGCTTCCGCGCCTGGGTGACCACGGCTCGCCTGCCCTGACTGGAGGAGACGACATGTCGATTTCAACCCAAAAATTCCCCCTGACCACAACCGCTGGAACCGCAGGTCTGAGCCTGGGGGCCCTGTACTGCGCTCTGCTGCTCAGCCTCCCGCTGGCGCTCACGGCCTGTCCCACCGACGACGGCCCCGCCGACGACGAGGTCGGTGAGAGCACCGAGACCGAGACCGAGACCGAGAGCACCGACACCGAGACGACCACGGAGACCACGGAGACCGAGAGCACCGAGACCGAGACCACCGAGACCGAGACCGAGACCACCGAGACCGGCCCGGCGCCGATCATCTACCCGGATGCGGATGTTGCCGACTACGTGCGGGTCGATCGAATGGGGTGGGTGGGGGTCAACATGATCTTCATCGCCGCAAAGGATGACTTCAACCAGGGCGATCCGGTGACCGACCCGGTCTCCTCCTTCAGTCTCCAGTATTTGGAGACCGAGACCAATATCCTCATGGCCTTGCTCGACGATCTCGCCGACTTGGATCTGACCGCTTGCCTCTTGGGTGCGTGCGTCGTCAACATGGGGCTGTTCCCGGACAGCGTGTTGGTGACGGTCGCGTCTCCACCGGGATTCCCCAACGGCCGCAAACTCAGCGATCCGGTGATGGACCGGCTCTTATCCTTGATGCTCCTCGATCAGGACGAGCACCCGCTCGACTTTTTTGTCGGCATGCTCAACCCGGTGGCCAACGATGTGCCCTTCCTCGATGAGTTTCCCTACCTGGGGGAGCCACACTGAGCGAGGAACGCGAGCTCGGTCGGCCGATCGCCGACCGAGGGAACACGACCCTCACTTCGGCCGTCGCCGGGTTGAGGGTCGTGTTCGTATTGGCGATCGCTGTGTCGATCTCGGCGTGCTCGAAGTCCGCGAGCAGGGAAACCAGGGAGAGCGCCAAGAAGGCCGGGGTCGAGAAGGCCGGCATCGCGAAGGCCGAGCCCGAGGCCCTGAGCTTCAACCGGGATACCCGACCCTTCAACGCCGAGCTCGCGCGCATCGACCTCGAACTCGAGCGGGTCGAGGCCCGGGCCGAGGTCCAGGTCGGCTCGTGGCTGGTGCTCGAGAAAGCCGCGACCTTGTACATGGCGCGGGCCCGACTCAGCGGCAGCTTCGACGACTATGCGGCCGCGCAGGCCCGCCTCGATCGGGCCTTTGCCCGGGCGCCGGAGGGCTCGGGGCCGCTGCTCACCCGCGCGGCGCTGAACTTCACCCTGCACCGTCTCGACCGGGTCGAGGCCGACCTCGACCGGGTCGAGGGTCGGCTGGTCCTCAACGATCCGACCCGGGCGCGCATCGAGGGTCTGCGCGGCGCGCTGGCCTTCGAGCGCGGGGACTACCCCGGAGCCAAGCGACACTGGGACGCGAGCCGGGCGCTCCACGAGAGCCCGGGGGTCCTCTCTCAGCTGGCGCGCTGGCACTGGCGTCGAGGTGACTTCGAGACTGCGGAGGCCCTCTATGTCGAGGCCGGGGCGGCGCAGCCAGACGGGGCTCTCGAGGCCCGAGCTTGGACTGCGCTCCAGATCGGGATCTTGGATCTCGAGCGGGGTCGCTACGCCGAGGCGCTCGACCACTACCGGGACGGGGCGATGATCCTGGGCGGCTGGTGGTTGCTCGAAGAGCACATCGCCGAGGTCGGGGCCCAGCTCGGGCACCGGGGGGAGGCCCTCGCGCTCTACGCTGCGATCATCACTGCGACCGGCAAGGCCGAGTTCATGGACGCAAGAGCGGCGCTGCTGCTGGAAGCGGGCGAAGGGGACAGGCCGGGGCCGTCGAGAACCGAGCAGCGCACCGCCGCGGCCTTGATCGAGCGCGCGACGGGGATCTACGCGCTCGAGCTCGAGCGTTTCCCCGAGGCCAGCTACGGCCACGCTCTGGGCCACTTTCAGCATTTCGGTCCGCCCGACCGGGCGCTGGAGTTGGCGACCGCGAACCACGCCCTGCGCCCGGGAGTGCTGGCCAAGATCAGCCTGGCCGAGGCTCGCCTGGAGGTCGGGGACGCGGCTGGTGCCCGCGAGGTCATCGACGAGGCCCTGGCCACGACCTGGCGTTCGGCCAAACTGTTCGAGGTCGGGGCCGAGGTCTATGGGGTCCTCGCTGAGGATGCCCAGGCCGACGAACTTCGGGCTGCGGCGCGGGCCTTGTGTCCACAGCGTCCACAGTCCGAGTGAGCGCAGCTGCTCGTCGGGTGCTGTGGTGACGCGAACGATCCAAGCTCGAGACCGAGAGGTGAACTCTCGGCGCGAGGTACCGGCCTCCGGGAGAGGGGGAGCGCTTCGCCAGACCGAGCGCTGGGCGTGGTCCGGCGGCCGTGGATCCGCGGGCTCGGGCCGCGTAGGGTCCCGGGCATGAACCTTCCTTGCTTGATTTCGCGCGGCCCCCTCGCTCCTTGTGTGGCCCTGGCTGCGCTGCTCACCGGCTGTGGTGACGACGGCTCAGCAGATACCGAGTCGACCGCGGAGGCCGGGACAGAGACGGAGTCGAGCACAGAGACGGGGTCGGGTACCGAGACCGAGTCGGGCACGCAGACCGAGACCGAGTCGGGCATGGAGACCGAGTCGGGCATGGAGACCGAGTCGGGCATGGAGACCGAGTCGGGCATGGAGACCGAGTCGGGCACCGAGACTGGTCCGGCCTGCGAGGCGCCATTGATCGACTTACCTCCGATTGCGACCTTCGACTTTGCGGTGCCCGAGTTTATGGACCTCGAGGACCACAGCGAGCTGTTCCCGGATGCCGACGGCTTCTCGACCTACTTTGTGGCCATGGCCCCGCCCGTACTCTCGCTCTCGGATCAGTGGGGGCTGCTGTACAGCGATGGCCTGCGCGCGTTCCCGCATCACAAAATCGAGGTCACCGGGGTCAGCGCGACGCCGGACTGCGCCCTGGTCGTCGATCTCGAGCGCCGGGTCCCAGGAGAGAGCTGTGAGAGCTTCGACTGGCTGCGGCCGAGCGCGAGCATGGTCGCCGTCGAGGCTTCCTTCGCGGCCTTCGACATGGTCGGTGAGCTCAGCGTGGGCGAGGTCAGCGAGGTGGTCGTCGACTGCGGGGCCGACGGGGTCGGGGAGTTCAACGACTGCGGCATCGAGCAGCCCTGCGGGCCCGGGTTGATCTGCGCTGGTCTGACTCGCTCGAGCGGCGGCCTGTGTATGCCCGTCGACCAAAAAGTGACGACCCTCAGTCAAGATGTCGATCAGCCGATCCCCGCCGGCCAGGTCAGCGTCTTCGAGCTCGAGATGGAGGGCCTGGCCACGGTCGACATGGATGTGGTCATCTCCCTCGATCTCGACCACCCCGATCCCAGCGCCCTGACGATCACCTTGACCAACCCGGACACCAACGAGGTCATGGTCTGGGATCAGGAGCCGGGCCCGGCGATCTACCCTTGGGCCGAGTTCGAGGGCCCCTTCACCCTCCGGCGGGCGCCGGTGGGTTTCTCGGGCGACGAGACTGTCAATGGAGACTGGATCTTGACGATCACCAACGACGGCGAGGCCGGCACGATGCTCGGGTGGGGCCTGGAGATCATGAGTCGCTTCGACTGAGCTCAGGCCCAGAGTCAGGCCCAGACTCTGGGCCTGACTCTGGCCCTGGGCCGTGGCGATCTTCCTCGGCCCAGGGCTCGAGCACCGGGGCCACGGCCCCGGGCAGGGTCAGCTCGCCGACCAGCGAGGTGCGCATGCCCTGTTTGACCGCCTCGGGTGAGTAGCCCTTTCCAAACAGGTAGTAGAGCTTGGTCAGGGCGGCCTCGGTGGTCATGTCGAAGCCGCTGACCACACCGGCGTCGAGCAGGGCGCGGCCGGTCGCGTAGAGGCTGAGGTTCGCCGAGCCGCGTGTGGCCTGGGTGACCGCGACGATCACGACCCCGGCACGGGTCGCGGCCGCGATGGTCTCGAGGAAGGCGGCGTTGGAGCTCGGGGCGTTCCCGGCCCCGTAACACTCGAGCACCACGCCCTGCATCGGGGGCGCGAGCACGGCCCGGAGCAGCTCGGGCTTGATGCCCGGGAACAGGCGGAAGGCGCCCACTGTGGCGTCGCCGATCTCGACCACGTCGAGGCCCCCGTGTGCGGGCCTCCCGTCGAGGTGGGGGCCCCGGACCCGGCCCCAGTCGATGTCGATGTCGATGCCGACCCGGCCCAGAGGCGCGAAGTTGGGGGAGCCGAAGGCGTCGAAGCTGCCGCTGGAGAGCTTCGACGCTCGGTTGCCGCGCAGGAGCAGGGTGTCGAAATAGATCGCGACCTCGGCGAGGCGTCTGTGGTCCCGGCCGAGGATCATCAGCGAGGTCAGGAGGTTGTCGAGGGCGTCGTTGCGCGTCTCCTCCATGGGGATCTGCGAGCCCGTCAGGATCACGGGTTTGGTCAGGCCCTCGAGCATGAAGCTCAGGGCCGAGGCCGTGAACGCCATGGTGTCGGTCCCATGGATGACCAGGAAGCCGTCGTAGTCGGCGTAGTGGCGGCGGATCAGATCGGCGATCTTGAGCCAGTGGGCGGGGGCCATGTCCGAGCTGTCCAGGAGCGGATCGAACTCCTCGATATCGAAGTCGGGGACCTCGGGGGCCTTGAATTGGGGCAGCTTGTCGAGCAGCTGCTGGAGGTAGCCCGACTCGGGTCGATAGCCGCGCCCGGTCTTGCGCATGCCGATCGTGCCGCCGGTGTAGACCACGAAGATCTTGGGGCGCGGGGAGGTCACCGGGCGCGAGTTTAGCAGAGCCGCTACCCGGTCGCGGGCAGGCGCTGAGGGGGGCGTCGCGCCACGCCTCTAGTCTTTGCCGTGGCGCTGGAGGAGCTCGAAGAGCAGGGCGTCGAGGCGGGCCTCGTCGACCTTGGGTGGCAGCGATGTGGCCGAGACCGCCCGACGCATGTCGAGCTCGAGGGCCTCGGCCTGCTCGATGAGCGCCGCGTAGGTCAGGGCCCCGTCGCGGATCGCCCTGAGCTCCTCCGCGTCCTCTCGGCGGACCTTCACCTGCCCGTCTCGGAGGATCTCCACTCCCATGCGCAGCAGTCGGATCAAGTGGGCGCCGTGTTTGGTGTCGTAGCCGTGGGCGGCCTCGAGGGCCGCGCGCTTGGAGTTGCGCTCGCGCTGCCAACGACAGAACTGATCCCAGTGGCGGCGCGCGCTCCGGTAGCGGCGCTCGTTGCCGAGGATCTCGAGGACCTCCCGGCTGAGGCCCAAGCGGGCGCCGGCGACCGCGGCCATGCCCTGCTCGAGGGACTGGTCCGGGGGAGCTGAGGTGGGGGGCGAGAGGGGAGCTGAGTGGGGGGCGTTCGCGGCCTCGAGGGTCGCCGTCCAAAACTCCTCCATGCGCGCGCGCAGGACGTCGCGCTCGGCCGAGGGCAGCTCGATGCCCTCATCGACACTCCACGCACGCAACTGTTTGGTGATCGCCTCCTCGATGCGGTTGCGATCGTCGGCGGACAGGACGGATTGCTCCGGGAGCCCAAACTCGGCCCGGGTCGGCGGGTGTGAGGGGGGATTCAAGAGCCACTCGCGGTGACCCCGAATACGGCGGAGCTGACCCTTGGCATATCCGGCGTAGGTGTGCCGAACCTGCTGGGATAGGAACAGATGCCGCTGGCCTCTGAGCTGCTCCCACAAGGGCGTGGTGAACACGATCTCGCGCTCGTCGAGAAACAGCATCTCGAACATGTTTGGGTTGCTCAGGGCGCACAGCGAGAGGACCTTGGCGAGGTCGAAGATCACGAGATCGGGGGCGGGATCGTCGGCCAGAGCCGGGCCTGCGCTCGGGTGCAGACCTACGCGAGCCAGCGCACGGGCGAAGTTTGGCCCCAGGTCCTGCGCGGGTGGTTCTCCCTCGCCCACCCAGGTGCGCTGTTCGAACTGAGCTCGAAAGGAGAGCCGCTGTGCGAGCGGCGCGACGCAGCACCCACGCAGATCGACGTCTGAACTCGGGCGCGCGGTCCCATGCGCGTGAGACCCGGTCAGACCGATGAACACGGTGTTCGCGTCGATATCAAAGGGCATGGTCGAGCCAAGGTAGCAGGCGCGAGGTGCCACGCGAGCATAGGCGGGAGGGGGGCGCAGCCCCGGCCGCGGCTTGGAATCGCGCAGGTTCAGCGCTATATCTCGCCGCGGCCTCATGCTGAAGCACAAGCCCCAATTCGTCATTGTCCCTCTGGTGATTGTCGCTGCACTCGCAGGGGGGTGCGCGGGCAGCCTCGATCGGGCTCAGGAGGCCCTCACTGTCGGTGATGAGGCCGAGGCCGAGGTTCAGCTTCGCAGGGCGATCAGCAGCAGTTCGAGCCGCGCCGAGGCCTCGCGCCTGCTCTCGATTTTGCTCGCCGAGCAGGGCAACACGATGGCGGCCTCGGACTCCGAGGCCGCCGAAGATCACTTCCGTGAGGCCCTCGAGCTCGACAACTACAATGAGGATGCCCGTCTGGGTCTGGCCCGCCTGCTCATGAAGCGTGGGTTCATGGCCGACGCTCGGGAGCTGCTCGAGGCCGAGGGCTGCCGCGGCTGCGGTCGCCTGGCCGCGACCATCATGCACGAGGAGGCCGTCAGGAGCTTCGGCGCGGGCGAGATGGTGACCGCGCGGGCCTCCTTCGAGGCGGCCTTCGAGGTCGGCGGGGATCCCCTCGACGCTCTGGGCATGGCTCAGACCCACCTCGGCGTCGAGCCGGCGGAGCTGGAGGAGGCCCAGACCTGGCTCGGGACCGCGGCCCCGCTCATCGTTCACGGCCAGGCTCAGGCCGAGCAGATCTTTCGAGGGCTGCGTGTCGAGCTGCTCATCGCGGCGGCCTCCACCGGCCACCGAGAGATCGTCGAGTCTGCGCTCGACCTGCGTACGACCGAGCTCGAGGACGAGCCCGAGTTCGACCTCCGCTTTCGCCTCTCCCAAGAGCAGTTTCGCAACGGCGACTCGGATCCGGCCATCCAGCGTCTGTCCGCGCTGATCGAGAAGTCGGGCCAGTACCTCGAGCCGACCCAGCGCGAGGTGATGGGCGGGGCCCTGGAGGTCATGTACTCGGCGCGTGCAGCTGCGTACCTGCGCACCGATGACCCAGTGGGTGCAGCCCGCGACATCGGTGCGGGCCTCAAGCTCGACCCGAACAACAACCGGCTCAAGCTCCAGCAGGTCCTGGCGATCGCCGCCAACCGCCTGCCGCTGGCCTTCACTCAGGTCGAGAAGGCCAGGGCCGGCAAGGACCGGGATCAGGTCACGGGTATCTTGTGGTCGCTCCAGGCGATCCAGGAGGTCGAAAACGGGAAGCTGGCCAAGGCCGCGGACGCCATCGAGAAGGCCGAGCTCAGCGCGCCTCTGCTGCCGGAGTTGGCCCTGGCGAAGGCCTACATGTTGGCCTCGCTTCGCAACGAAGACCTCAAGCGCAGCGAGCTCCAAGACGCGCGCAAGCTCAGCGGCTTCGAGTACCCGGGGGGGCGGATCAATCAATACCCGAGCGCCCTGGCCCACCTCGCCCGCGCCACCGAGTTGATCGACAAACAGGGTCCCCTGCACGCCTGGCGCGGAGCCGGCTTCGACCGTCGGTTGGCGGCGCTGACCACCAAGCTCGCGTTTTTCCCCTACAAGGTCGGCTGGTGGGCCGGCAAGGGCGGCATGATCGAGATCGTCGCCGAGGGCGGGCAGAAGTCCGTCGACTTCAGCGGGCCGCGCTGGCTCAAGGGCACGGCCATCGCCTCACCCGGGAACTCGGCCGAGATCCCGGTCCCCAACATCGGCCTGGTGATGCTCGTCATCGACGGCAAAGATGTCGGGTTGGTCGTCGAGGCCAACACCCGGATGATTATCGAACTTTGAACTCAGGGGGGCTCGCGCCGAGCCCTGACCGGTCAGGGCTCGTCGGTTTCGCAGACGGCCCCTGAGTCGTCGGTTTCGCAGACGGCCCCTGAGTCGTCGATGCTGGGGTCCGTCTCGGCGCCGGCGTGGCGCAGGGCTTCAAAGCGAGCGACCACCGGTCGCGCCGGATCGTCGCTCGTGTCGGGTTGCGCCGAACTCGGGTCGTCCACGCTGGTGAGCTCGGGGCCGGACTCGCCGCTCGCGCTGAGTTCAGGGCTCTCGGGCTCGAGGCTGGGGTCACCCTCGGGCTCACTCTCCCTCTCCCCCTCCACCTCATCATCGAGGTCGGCTGCCTCGGTCGGGGGCCGGGTCTCTGGAAGTCCCCCGACACGCCCCGCGCTCCGGTGCCGGGCCCCATGCTCGGCTTTGCGGGTTTCGAAGCGCTGGCCCAAGAGCAGGTCGAGCTGCTGGCCGAGGTCTTCCAGCGCAGCCTGGGCTGGGCTCAGGCCGCCCTCGTCCTCTGGACCGGCGGCCCCGTTTTCGTCGGGCCCAATCCCGCTGTCGTCACCGCTGTCGTCACCGCTGTCGTCGGCGGCCGCACCATCGGCTCCGGTGCCTTGGCCTTGGCCTTGAAAGGGGCGGCGGGCGAGCCCCGCGTGGATCAGGCCCGTGACCATGGGCGCGAGGTCGGTCTCGTAGAGGACCTCCGCCTGGTGCCCAAAACCCTCCCAGGCCCGCGCGACTCGGTCGAGGCCGATCTCCTCGACCTCGTCGAGGGTCAGGTCGGAGAGCAGGAGGAAGTCGGCCAAGGGCACGACGTAGCGCCCCACGAGCTCGTCGAGTTCGTCGTCGGTGAGTGGGAAGGTGCCGGCGAACTCCCGGTCGACGGGCGTGCCCAGGGCGTTGCGGTAGTCGTAGCGGGACCACTGGCGCTGGACCGAGCCGAGCATGCGAGCGCGGAGCAGGGCTGCCGAGGTCGCCATGGGTCCGTCTGCGTAGGTCGCCAGGCGCTGGTCCATGCGGTTGTAGACCGCAGCCATGAGGTGGTCCGCGTGCCATTCCCAGGGCGAGGTCAGGGCGTAGGGGCCGACCATCCCGCGGCTGACCACGGAGCTCGAACGTAGAAAATCCCGGTCGTCGCGCTCGAGCTCGCCGAACCACTCGGTCCACTCGGCGGACGAGCTGCCGCGGTAGGAGAAGCGCGGGCTGGTTGCGTAGAAGTGGGGCCAGTAGAGGGCGTGGACGTAGCCCTCGCCGGTGCTGTGACGCTCGACGCGCCAGCCGTAGCGCTCGAGGCTGGAGGTGAAGGCCCCCGGCGGGAAGTGCATCTTGCGGTTCTCGGCGAGGAGCTGAGCCTCGTCGAAGTCCTGGGCCAGCTGCCACGCGTGGGCGACCTCGTGGATGACCAGGCCGAACAGCACCAGCGGGTCTGCGCCCTCCAGGCTGGAGTCGTAGACGGTCAATGTTTGGGTCTGGCCGACCATGTAGCCGTTGTCGCCGAGGTCCGGGCTGATCAGGAGCTGATCCTCGACAGCCAGGGTGCGCAGCGTGGGGATGGGCTCCCGGAACACGAGGCGCATGACGTCGTCGACGCTGTGGACCAGCTCCGGGGAGAAACGAGCGCTGCGCTCGACCAGGATCAACCCGAAGTCGTGGAACAGACCGGCCTGGAGCGAGGGCAGGGGATCGGCCTTGCGTCGCGACCAGTCGAGGTGATCGGGGATGCCGTCGCCATCCCGGTCGGCGAAGCTGCCGGGGTCGTCGGGGATGCCGTCGCCGTCCGTGTCTCGCCCACCGCGGGTCGGGTCGTAGGGACCGGCGTCGAACACGTTGCGGATGCCGTCACCGTCGAGGTCGATGTCGCCCTCGAAGAACTTGCCCCGGTATTCGCTGATCCGAAAGTCGAGGACGCCGTCGCCGTCGCTGTCGCGGGTGGCGTAGGCGAGCAGCTCGAGGTCGCTGCCGAACAGGTGCCGGAGCTCCCCGACCTCGACCGCGGGGGCCTCGGCCAGATCCCGATCCAGACGATGCAGCTCGCGGGCGTCGGGCGTGGGGGGGAGCTCGTTGTTGCGATAGAAGAGGTAGCCCAAGCTGGCCCGCTGCTCGATCGCCCGGTCGCTGGCGGAGAGCTCGATCCCGTCGGTGGGAACGACCGGGCTGTGGTCGAAGCGGACCCCGCTGGTGCAGCTCAGCACGATCATGATCGCCATGAGCAAGACACCCGAGAGGTGCCAGCGCAGGCCGGTGGGGGAGCGGCGGCGAGCGGTGGGGCCCCCCGTCTCACGCCTCCCTCCCCGGATCGCCACCATGCATCTAAAAATACCACCGACGCGAGCCCGCGCACGAATCTACGGCGAAAGTGTGGGGCTCTCGAGCGCGCAGATCGATGCTGTGTAGATGCCGACGCACCCGCCCTGATCTCGGTGTCGCGCCTGGGCGGGCGGTCTACCCATGGGGGCAACTGGGCCGCTCGAAGGAGGTAGGGAGCCGCGGGGAGAACAGAGGGCGGCTCGGGCCGGGTTTGGGGGACATCGGGGGTGGGCGGGGGAGGATGTGTGGTGGCGGGGAGGGGAGGAGGTGTGCTGGCGAGTGTGCTGGCCAGGGAGGGGCGCTCACTCGACGATCCTCGTCAGTGTCCGAAGGCGTAGGGTCGGACCCCTGTCGGCGGAGGTCGGCGGAGGTCGGCGGGGACTTCGGCGGGTGCGCCGGGTCTCCCTCCCGTCGACACCCCGTGTTAGTACGCCGCATGTCCGCGCGCGCCCCCGCGATCGCTCCGTCTATCCTCAGTGCAGATTTCGCCCGCTTGGGGGAGGAGGTCCGCGCCATCGACGAGGGCGGCGCCGACTGGATCCACGTCGATGTCATGGACGGGCGCTTCGTGCCCAACTTGACCATCGGCCCCCTGGTCGTCCGTGCCCTGCGCCCGGTGACGGCGAAGTTCATGGACTGCCACCTCATGATCGTCGAGCCCGAGCGCTACGTCGAGGAGTTCGCCAAGGCCGGAGCCGACGGGATCACGATCCACGCCGAAGCCTGCCCACACCTACACCGCAACCTCCAGCAGATCCGTGCCCTGCCCCACCACGGCGGCGAGCGGGTACTCGCGGGGGTCAGCCTCAATCCACACACCCCGATCGACTGTCTCTCCCACGTGCTGGGGCTCTGTGACCTGGTGCTGCTCATGTCGGTCAATCCCGGCTTTGGGGGCCAGGCCTTCATTCCAGCCGTGCGACCCAAGATCCGGGCCCTGCGTGCAGAGATCGACGCCCGTGGGCTCAACACGCGGATCCAGCTCGACGGCGGGGTGACCGCGGACAACATCGGCGCGCTCGCGGACGACGGCGCAGACGTGTTTGTGGCGGGCTCGGCCGTGTTCAAGAGCAAGGTTCACCCGGGCGACTACGCCCGGGCGATCGCGGGCCTGCGGGCCAACGCGAGCTGAGCTGAGCTGAGCTGAGCTCAGCTGAGCTGAGCTGAGCTGAGCTCAGCTCGCAGGGTGGGGCAGGGCCAGGGGCAGGCGGGCTCGGCTGCCGCCGGGCGAGCTTGCGCCGCGAGCCGCCCGCGCGCGACACTGCTCGGTACATGGACAAGACCTATCCTTCGGCGAGTGCCGCCATCGAAGGCATGCACGACGGCATGACCCTCATGTCGGGAGGGTTCGGGCTGTGTGGAAACCCGGAGAACCTGATCCGGGCGGTCCACGAGGCCGGCTACCGCGACATCGACATCATCTCCAACAACTGCGGCATCGACGGGAAGGGCCTCGGGATCCTCCTCGACGCGGGACGTGTGGCGAGCATGACCGGCTCCTACGTCGGTGAGAACAAGACCTTCGAGCGCCTGTTCCTCTCGGGGGAGCTCGAGGTGACCCTGGTTCCCCAGGGCACGCTGGCCGAGCGGATCCGGGCTGCGGGCGCGGGGATCGGCGGATTCTATACACCCACGGGCTACGGGACGCCGGTCGCCGAAGGCAAGGAGGTCCGCGAACTCGACGGGCGTTGGTACGTGTTCGAGCGGCCCCTCGCGGCCGACTTCGCGCTGATCAAGGCCTGGAAGGGCGATCGCCACGGCAACCTCGTGTATCGCTATACCGCCAACAACTTCAACCAGGCGATGGCGACCGCGGCGACGGTGACCATCGCCGAGGTCGAGGAGCTGGTCGAGCCGGGGGAGCTCGACCCCAATTGCATTCACACCCCAGGGATCTTCGTGAACCGGATCATCCATGGGGAGCACTACGAGAAGACCATCGAATTCCGCACCACGAGGGAGTCCTGACCATGGCCATGACCCGCGAACAAGTCGTCCGCCGTGTGGCTCAAGAGCTGCGCGACGGCTATTACGTCAACCTCGGGATCGGCATGCCGACCCTGGTCGCCAATTTCGTCCCCCCGGGTATGCAGGTGATCTTGCACAGCGAGAATGGCCTGCTGGGCATGGGTCCCTTCCCGGTGGAGGCGGAGGTCGACGCCGACCTCATCAACGCCGGCAAGCAGACCGTCACGGCGATCGACGGGGCCAGCTTCTTCGGCAGCCACGACAGCTTCGCCATGATCCGGGGCGGGCATCTGGATCTGTGTGTGCTCGGGGCTATGGAGGTCAGCGGCCACGGAGACCTGGCCAACTGGATGATCCCCGGCAAGAAGGTCAAGGGCATGGGGGGGGCCATGGACCTGGTCGCCGGCGCCAAGCGGGTGATCGTGACAATGGATCACTGCAACAAAAAGGGCGCGCCCAAGCTGCTCGATCAGTGCCGTCTGCCCCTGACCGGAAAGGCCGTCGTCCACGAACTGGCGACCGACTTGGGCTACTTTCGACTCGGACCTGAAGGCGCGCGCTTGCTCGAGCTCGCGCCGGGCGTGACGGTGGATGAAGTCCGCGCGAAGAGTGGCTGCGAGATTTTGGTCGACGGCGAGATCCCCACGATCGAGCTCGGTTGATCGTGGCTCCGCGCCCCTCGAAGGGCTGGCCTGTCGAAGGCGGGGCGCGATATCGACCTGAGATCGATGAGGTTCGGAGAAGCAATGGCGTGTCGGGCGCGCGATCTGCGTGTCGGCATGATTTCTTGTTAGACTGTAACTGAAAGCTGGATTACTGTTTTGAGCGGGTCATTCTGATAGAACGACGTTTAGGTTGGTTCAGTTTGATAAAATACTATTTGAATTGGTAGCAATCTCTCGACTCAGGCCATGCGACATGCACGCATACTGATTTGTTTGCAATTTTGATCGGTGGTATTTCGACCAAACAACGGGCCTACAGTGAACTTTCTGACTCGAACGGTTGCCCCCATGGCCACAAAAATCCAGTTCCACCATAATCCGAGCGAGGGGATGCGCGCGTGTAGTGGGGCGCTAGTGAGTAAGAACGATGTTCTATACTGATTGGCCGGCAAGGGTACGCGTGATTCACGCGGGCTGGTTCGGAGCCGGGTCTTGCGCAGACACCGGGCCCACGTCGCCACCGGTGATGGAACCACGAGTGGAGATTCAGTGACCGCATTTCACATTCGGCGTTTGAAATGTTGGATGCTGGAATTCAGGTCAGGCTGATCACCCGAACTCGACTTTAGAATCAACATGGTGAAGTTCTGGAGCAGCGAAGAGTGAGTTCAGGTATTGTGATGCCTCGACGGGGTGCCTGGCGATGGGTACACCCTGAGACGACTGGGGGCGCGTGACGTGGGACAACTGATTACACCGTGCAGAGTTCTGCCAGGATTCAACCACAACATTACCTATAGGGGTGTTGCGTACCATATCCAAACTGAGGACTATGGTATACGTCGGAGGTACATCTGCACGCAGGTATACATTGGTGGTACACTGATTTGCGTCGAAAAGACTGGCTACCCGGACGACCTCGACATGCCGAAGGAGTCATCCAAACTCGCGGCGCTCTTGAAAAGGTCCCACAAGGCGATGTTCCGCCGGCTGAGGGACGGAAAACTCGAGAGCGCCAGTGATCGAGGCGCCGATACGTCGTGGCGCCCCTTTCTTCCTCCGCCCCTCGCTACCGCCTCTCCGCCTCTCCCGGCTGCTCCCCAAACACGACTCCAAGAACTCAAGGAACGAATCGATATGGCAAATGTAGAGCAATCACTCAACACCCTGAATTCTGGCATTGCGGGCATCCTTGGCGCTGCGCTGGTCGACCATGAGAGTGGCATGGCACTCGGGACCGTTGGGACCGGTATCAATCTGGAAGTGGCCGCTGCGGGGAACATGGAGGTTGTCCGCGCGAAAATGAGGGTGATGGAGTCGCTCGGAATTGGGGGCGGGATCGAGGACATCCTCATCACCCTCTCTTCCCAGTTTCACATTATCCGCCCTGTCAGCAGCACGTTGTTCCTCTACGTAGCGATTGATCGGAAGATGGGAAACCTGGCGATGGCGCGCCACAAGATGGCGTCCGTGGGTGACGCGCTCGAGATCTGAGGCGATTTGTTTCCAGAATAATTCCTCGGTTGATCCAGCTGGTCGACCCACCCCACCCCACCCCACTCCCCAAGTCGACAAACTGGATAGACGAGGCCGGCCCTTCATGTTGAAGGCCGGCCTTTCAAATTCCGTTTCTCTGGCGGGGCGACGCGGTCTGAAGAGGCCCCAGGCCAGACCAGTCTCGCCTGGGGCCGCTCATCGAGGTCTCCCGAGTGGGTCCGAGATCTCGGCGACCGAAGTGGGGAGTCCAAGGCTGTGAACGACCTCGGTGTTCGCCGCCGGATCACTGGTGCACATCTTGGTGCGTTCATGAGCGTGCCGCGTGCCGCACGCGGCGTGCCGCACGCAGGTGAAGGCGCGTCAGCCGTTGTGGGCATGATTTCTTGTTTGACTGTAATTTTGACGACGATCTATTGAAAACATCACCAGCGGCGAAGTTGCGTCGTTTAGATTGGTACAGAGTGTGGAACGACCCGCTTCAAGGCCACTGAACCGCCAGTTTGAGTCATGCGACAACAACGCAGCTTGATTTTTCTGTAATTTGGACAGATGGTCTTTTGGGCAAAGAAACGCCGCCTCGCGCCATTTCCAACCTGAGGTCCTCCTACCGTGTTCTCCAAAATCCAGTCTCAACATAATCTTTCGATAGCCATCCGCCGTCGTGGTGGGGCGGGAGTGAACAGGAGCGTGGTCTTGGGCCCCGGAGAGCCGAGCATTGTCGCGCATTTTGCGCGAGAGGGGTCAGCGTGGGAGAGCCACCGAGATCGCACGGAGTCGTTGATGTCTGTGGAATCTGCGCTCGCGGCCCTGACCTGGCGATGGAATTCCTAACACACCTCGATTGAATGGGAGTTTGTAACTATGGGACAGTTGATTACGCCACTCAGGGTCCTCCCTGGATTCAATCATAATATTACCTATAGGGGTGTCGACTACCATATTCAGACCGAGGACTACGGGGCCAGGAAACGGTGTATCTGCACACAACTATTCATTGGCGGTGCGGTGATCCATGTCGAGAAGACTGGCTACCCGGAAGGTCTTGATATGCCGAAAGAGTCCTCAAAGCTCGCGGCGTTGCTGAAGAACTCCCACAAGGCGATGTTCCGAAGGCTCAGAGACGGGAAACTCGACGAGCCGGGTGCCGGCTCCAAAGAGGTCGTGTGGGAGCATTTCGTCCCTCCACCTGGCCCCTCTCTACGACCGGCGCTCCCAGCCGCTGAACCAACACAGTTTCAAAAACTCACGGAGAATATCGATATGGCAAACGTAGAACAGACACTCAACACGCTGAATTCAGACATCGCGGGTATCCTCGGAGCTGCGCTCGTCGACCACGAGAGTGGAATGGCGCTGGGCACCGTCGGGACCGGTATCGACCTCGAGATTGCCGCTGCCGGCAACATGGAGGTCGTTCGTGCCAAGATGCGCGTGATGGACTCGCTCGGGATCGACGGTGGAATCGAGGACATTCTCATCACCCTCTCCTCCCAATTTCACATCATTCGCCCAGTCGGAAACACCTTGTTCCTCTACGTAGCGATCGACCGCAAGGCGGGAAACCTGGCGCTGGCGCGCCACAAGATGGCGTCTGTGGGTGACGCGCTCGAGGTCTGAAGACCTCCCGGCGCAGGATCGCCGACCTCGGCCCTCTCGCCGATGGCAAAACTCGTAGCCGCCCGGTCCGGCAGCGTTTCAGCGCCTCGCCCTCGACGAACTGTGGGCGAGGCGCGATCGCTAGCAGTCCGTGGTGAAATCCATCGCGTCGCCTCGCGCAGGATTTTTCGTCGAGGGCGAGGCGCTGAAACGCCGCTGTACCGGGCGTACTGCAAGTTTCGGCAACGCGGCCATCGGCGAGAGGGCCAAGCGAGGCGTCGTGAGGGGTTTTGCCACGGGCTGCTAGAGCGGCGATCAGTTGGAATTGTTAATAGGTTCCAGCTGTTTAGAAGCGCCGTTCGACAACGCCAGGCGGTCATGATCCCGTAGGCCTCACACGAGGCCTACGATGACACTCTCTCGCTGGAACCCTTCCGTCTCCCTGTCCGCCCGCGAAGCCCGCATCCGCAAGCGTGTCGGCAAGAAGCGCAAGCTCTTCGGCTTCCTCTGCGACTACCGACACGAGCTGTTCGACGACGAGTTCCAGGCCCAGCTCGAAGCCATGTATCGGGACGACGGCTCGGGCAAAGAGGCCGTCCCTCCTGCGCTC
>Ga0256845_1000806_pt1 | contig 27309 bp, 52 predicted proteins | sample RiftiametaG_FD_189101 | JGI IMG/M metagenome (GOLD analysis project Ga0256845, IMG submission 189101) | Tube worm associated microbial communities from hydrothermal vent at the East Pacific Rise, Pacific Ocean - Riftia | ecosystem: Host-associated > Annelida > Integument > Unclassified ... | reverse complement strand
TTATCATTCTGAATATATGATTGAGGAATGGAAACTACTCTTTGAAATTGAGAAATATTAGTTTTAATAATTCGATCTGGTTCAATTGCAACAGCAATTTTAATAATAATTTCTTTATTGTCATAGTAACCATCTTTTTCTTCTATCTCTAGGACTTTAGCAGTCCTCATGTAGATTGAGCTTCCTTTTCTGCCAGGATAAGTAATATAATTTCCTGGTAGAATATAATTACCAAACATATCTACTGGATAACTTCTTTTTTGTTCAGTTGGATTCTTTAATGTTTTTTCAGAAGTAGATTGTTCAGAGGTAGATTGTTTTTCGGCTGTTGCTGTAAATAGGTTTGGAAATACTTCTCTAATTTTTCTCATTTGTATTTTCGCTTTCTTTTTTAATAGCTTCTTTTACTTTTGCTGATTCAACTGCTTTAAACAATCGATGAATAGGCCATTCAATGTTACCAGCAATAGATCTCATATATTTATAATTGTCGATTTTAGAAGGATCAAGTTTATCTTCTATAATAAGATTTTCTATTACCTCTTTATCCTTGTCTTGCTTTATAATAGAAAAAGCTTGATTAATAGTTCTTGTTAATTGTTTGTTTGCTTTTTTCTTTTTTATTGTTTTGATTCTCTTTTGGCTCATTTTTGACCTTTCTATATACAGTTAACGTGATACATATTCATAATCACAAGAAGGACATTCTTTATAATAAAAGAAAAGGGTACTATCATTTTGAACTTTTATTGATGGTAAAAGTTTAGTTTTGCATAAAGGACATTTAGAAACAAAGAGTCCTTGAGGTTTCTTAATTATTTTTGCTTTTACTAAATCATAAAGATAATCAGCTCTATTGTATCTTCTTTGTTGTAAAGCTTTGTAATGAAGAACTAAATCTTGTAATTCATGAAAATCTTTTCCTTTTGTACCAATTGAAACAAATTCTTTGTCCATTGATTTACCTTTTTGTGTAAAAAAAAGAATAGTCTGTTTATGACTAGCAAAGGTAGACTAAGCCTTTCGCTCCTTTTCAGGATCGCATTAAAAATATTTTTGAGGTGTATTTATTTTAATATAATATTCATAAGGAGAAGAAGCTTCCAGCCACCATTCTTCAAGTAATTTATTAAATTGTCTTATTGCTTCTTTTAGTGGATAGTCGGTATAGATAGTATAAGAAAGAACTTCTATTCCTTTTCTATAGCCAAGATCATCGGAACATGTTGTTTCTATTTTAAGTAAAACTTTTAGATTCTCATTTTTAAAGTATTTATTAATTTGAACTATAATTTGAGAATCTAATTTTTGAAGCCAATCATGTTTCCCTAGAAATTTAATTACTTTAGATTGATTTTCATACAGTATTTGAGTAATAGCCATTGGCCACCTTTCTTATCAAAGACAGGCTTTCATTATATCATGGTGTTTTTGTTCGCCGCGAATATTAAAAACAAAATCTAAAAGTATATGACCTAATTCATGTTTTATAAGAGCAATAGTAGCAGAGTCTTTTCCCTGAAGCGCGATAGTACAATGTACTCCATATGCAAGGCCATTAACTGGTTTATGTATTTTGCCCCAATTAAACATAGGCTTTGTTTTTTGTACCTTTACTATTACTTGAGGCAAAGAATTTAGTTGTTTACTGAATCTTTTATTAGAATAAGGGATAAGATCTTTTTGCCTTAAATATTTTCTTAATTTATCAGCTGTCAAATAAAAAAGATTATCATCAATAAGATTTTTAAGGAATGTTGAATAATAAAGATTTTCTTTTATTTCTGCGTCTGTTGACATAAATAAGATGTCTCTGTTTTGAGTTATTATGCGCGAACTAAAAGAAGTTCTTTCTTTTAAAAAACTTAAAAATACTACAACACCACCTGTAACTAAAATAAGAATAGTAAGACTAGCTATTACCATTCCGTGAATTGTTGTTAAAGAATTATTTAAAAACAATAATAATAAAATTAGGAGACCTATTAATGTTGCTACAAGTGGCGACAAAATAGATAATGTAATTGTTTTATAAGGACCTTTTCTTCCAAACATATATATTCCTTTCTACTTTATTTCCTCTAAAATCTTAAAGGAAGAACATCTAATTTTATTATTATTATAAACTAAAGCTCCAATATCTTTTATTTGGATTTGAACCTTAAAGAGTTTGCCTTTTGGATGATATTTTAAAGCTTTTTCTTCAGTCCAAACAGAAAGTCCAAAAGAATTTTCTTTGTTTAGGTTATAATCACAATTAGATTTATAAATTATCCCAATTTCATATTTATATTGAAAATTAAAGACAGAATATCCATCAAGTCTAGTAGATTTATAAGCGATAATATATTTATCGTCAACTATTTGATAGAGTCCACAGGCTTTTAAAGCTTCTAATTTAGTTCTTTTAGTAGCATAAAGCCAAGAATCTTCAGTACTTGGGATCATTAGTTTGTTTACATATTTTTTCCTAAAAGCTTTTGATAACTTTTGGTATTTTGAAATAAGATACCAACTAACTTTGTGTTGGAATTTTTCAATAAAAGCTTCAGAAAGTTTTTGATTCATTGAAATAGAATACCAGTCAATTTTATTTAAAGATTTGTCTTCAACAATTTCTTTGGTTTCTTGTTCTTTCATTTAATTTCCTTTGGAATTGTTTTCAATATATTACCAGAGGCGGGACTCGAACCCGCACGGGCACTAGGCCCAAGAGATTTTACGTACCACTATAATTTTCATTACCGAGCTATGGAATACTCGTTTGTGGTCTGGACTTTCTCTTTACCATATATGATATAATCATACTTAGGTAGCGACTGTTAAGTCTCTACACGTTCCTATAAGAAAGGTTATTTATTATGCCTCATAAAAGAAAATATACTGACAATGATGTTAGAGAAGCATGTGCTGCTTCTTATTCCTTGAGAAATGTTTTAATCCTTTTAGGACTTGTTCCTGCAGGTGGAAATTATTCTTTATTAAAGAAAAGAATAGCTTCTTTAAAAATAGATATTTCTCATTTCACAGGTCAATTATGGTCTAAAGGAAGAACATTAAGTCCTGTTGTACCAGTAGAAGATTATTTACAAAATAAAAGATCGATTACTTCTTATCGACTAAAGAATAGATTATTGAAAGAGAATATTCTTATTCCTATTTGTACTAATTGTAAATTGTCTTTCTGGCAAGGGCATCCAATTCCATTAGAATTACATCATATTGATGGTAATAGCGAAAATAATTTATTAAATAATTTATCTTTGCTATGTCCAAATTGTCATTCTTTAACTTCTACTTATCGAGGCAAAAACAAAAATTCTCATAGGCTTCGCTCGGGATTGCCATCGTTAAATAACGAGAAGGGTTCCCCGAATTTAGCCGCTAACTCATAGGCAGTTTCCTTTCCTATGGACCCAGTATTTATCTTTTCTTTTAATTCCATAAAAAGATAAAAAATAAGTCTCTGATGTCTACCAAATTCCACCACTCTGGCATGTTTACAATATTTACTTATCTATATTGTATTGAGATATTATTGTCTGGAAATCATTTATAGCTTTTCTCTTACAATATGTTTCCAGACATGAAGAACATTAACTAAAACCATACCTAAAGACACATAAGCTTCTTGATGTGTCTCTTCTATTGTGCTACAAGCCCATTTGCCTATAACTGGAATATGCAAATAAACTTCTTCTTTTCCATCTTCTTTATATACTTCAAATTTAATTTTAAATTTAATGGGACAGAAGAAATAAGGCTTGATTGCTTTAGAATCTTTTTTGAATTGTTTTGTAAAAAACCATGTATAGAACAGGTCGAACCACCAGTCATGAATAGATCTAAGTAAATTTTTCATTTCTGTTTCTTTCTAGGCTTCTTAGTTCCTGGTTTAGTTTTAAAGCTCCAATTGTCAAATCCTTTCTTATCACGCATTACATCGTCACTCATAAGAGAAGGATGATCTTCTTCATGGCCTAGTACTCCAGAAACAAACATTGATATTTCTTGGTATGCAGTGTATGGATCTTTAACTTTTTCAAACTTATATTCACGTAAAGAACCATTAGCAGTAAATGTCTTTTGAGCTTTACTTCTGTCAACAGTTACAATAATTATAGGAGCTTCGTACCATTGAAATGTGCTTATGTCGTTAAGATATTTAACTTTATTAAAAGTAGATTTAAGTTTTTTTCCTATTGGTTCTTCAGGATTGTCAAAAACAAAAAAACTATTCCATCTAGCATTATAATGATCGATCAGTGCAAGATTCTTGGTCTGTTTTCTGTAAGCTTCATATTCTTCAAATGAATAAAGAAATTTAGCTTGGGTCTCTTTATTTTCTGTTATCTTTACACAGAGGTGCCAATGTCCACAGAATCCAATGATTATATATTCTATTTTCACATAATCATTTTGGTTTGTGTGTTCGTAAGGCCAAAATAAAGGAATGATATCTTTATCTCTTTTGATTTGGAAAGATAATTTTTGTATATGTTTTTTCGGTTCTCTAATGAAATTAAGAGATTCTTCTATTCCGTAAGCTTGTATATTATCGTAATAATCTTTAAATGGACTTATAATTCTCATAGCTTAATCCGTTCTTATTTTTAGTCCTTTAAAAATAGTTCTTGCTTTTCTTCTTTCTATATGAAGATCAATATGTTCTTTATACTTTTTGCATAAAAGTTTATATTCTTTTTCTATTTTCTTTATTTCCTTATCGGTAAGAAATAAAGATTCTCGATCCTTTATCCTTAAAACAGCACCAAATCCATCATCTCCTGTCCAAAGATCTATTTCTATTTTGTTTGTCATGAGATTACCATTCTTCGCTTTCTTCTATTGAGAACGAAAAGCTTTCATTTTCTACATGAAAAGAAGATACTTCTTCAGTAAAGGTACTTTTCTTTTCTATTTGGATAGTTTTTTCTGGTGCTAATGTTATTTTAGGCCAATAGTCTAAGATACCGAAACCATTTTTGTCTTTTTGAACTTTTGTTTCTTTACCAAAAGCTTTTCTTAAGACAGGGAACACTTCATATTTAGAAGTGACAATTGCTTCTATTGCATAGCCTTCTGATATATCATATTGTTTTTTATTAATTGAATATTTTTTACTAGTAATGAAGCAAGTTTTGCCATCAATCTTTGAAGTATCAGCAATTGCTGGTTTAAGTATAAAGAACTCTCTATCTGGGTAGAGATCTTTTCTTGCTATTTCTGAAGATGGAAGAAACTTGCTTGGTCTAACGTAGAATGAATCATTTGTAATAATAGAAATATCAAGCATTATATTTTTCCTTGAATTTTAGTATTGCTTCTTCTTTAGTAACAGGAATACAAGATTCTTTATAATTAATAAGCCAAATGGGTTTACTACAGCCTAACGTTTTATTATATTTTGTTTTATTTTCGCCGCAAAAAATAAATAGATGACCTTTGTTGCCATCAATCTTTGCAAATTGAGGCTTGCCTGTAACCATACAGTCACATCTATGGTCATGACAAGCAACACTTATTTCTGGAAGATCAGTTTCTTCAATACTTTGTATGTTTTTTGCCATTTGATTAAAAATAAAAAGTTGTTGGAGTAAAAACTTTCTTTTGTTAGCAACAGCTTTCCTCCAAATGATTTCATCATTAATAGAAATAGAATCTATTAGAGATGGCTTGAAATCATAAGTTTTGTATTTAAGTCCTGATGCTACTTCTTTTGTTATATTTTGTCCGTTTTCAATAACAACCTTTTTGATAGTAGGCTGTTTCTCTATAAAAGAACGTTGTTCAGCCCATTTAACATAAGAGGTAAGATCAGAAAGATTTTGTACCTTAACAAAATATTCTTTCATTTTGGCTAGAATTTTCATTCTGAAATCTGAAGAACCTTTGTTTAATGTGATCCTGTTCTTAATGATACCCAAAATTTTATAGATCGCATTCCATTGAGACTTTGTTAAGAATAGATCTTGAAGAGCTTCTGTTCTTCTTTGTCGCCAAAAGGAATCTTTATAACGTTTTCTAGGTGTTATAAGTTTTCCATTCTCATAGATAGCAGGAGAATCTCCTGCTGTTCTATCATAAAGAACCCATAAAGCAATACGAAGAGATTCTTCATCTCCCTTTTCTTTAGTTCTCCATTCTTTAATGTATTCTTGACGAGCTTGATTTAATGCTGAAATAATAATATTACCATCTTTATCTTCTCTGTCCTCAATAGACCATTCATTGGAAAGCTCTTTATCATGAGCATTCATGCCTCTTATTTTTCCATAAAAGCCATGTGTCGATATTCTATTGCCAAAAAGATCATAGTAGTTAGAGCAATCAGCAGCTTCATTAAACAGATCATAAAAGAATTTTTGTCTTTCTGTTGCAGCTTCTGAAACTTCTGAAATATTAGCAATATCTATATATTCGTGTTTCCTTCTTGGCGGCGAATAACCTTTGCCACACAAAGGAGAATTTAAAGGTAATGTTAAATAAGCATTTATTTCTTTGTCAATTGCATGTTCAAAGATAACAAACAATTGTTCTTTTTCATCTTCATCTTTTGCTTTAAGAAGAATTTCATCAAGCTCTTTCTTAAGATCTTCAATTCTTTTCAATACACTTTCTGGTAATGAAGGAAGAGCAGTGTTAATCATTCGTGGATCTTTAAAAGAAACTACTTCTTCTTCGGCTGCTTCTTCAAACAATTCAAAATCTTCATTAACCTCTTCGTCTCCAAAAGTAATCTCTCCTGGCATTACAGACAATCGGCTAGTGTCACAATCAACTCTAGAACCTAATCCTAATTCTTGGATTTCTTTGTCGATTGTTTCTTCGGCGCAAATAGATCCACACAAATCAGTAATTTGTCTATTGCTAGCAAGAGAAGAAATAATACCTGACTGTTCAAGATAGATTCTTGCTACAGTTGGTTGATCCTCAAGAATATCAATATCAGCATCTGAAGCTTCATTTCCCCATTCTCCATCTTTAGCTTGAGTAATAGGATCTACTATCTTAAATAACTTATTTGCTTTAGTTATATGCCAATCGTCTGTTGATTCAAACAATTGTCGCATGGGAATTGAAAGATTATCTTTAGCAACATCAGCTAATCCGAATTGAATTTCATTTTGGATATTTTGAAACATATCCATTTCTGTCCGTGGGAAAGAATAAACAATATCATTAATAATTGTTGGCTTAGCTTTGTGGAACTTTTGATCTTCTTTTTCTATTGGTACTTTTTTCCATCCTGCATTAATCCAACCGGTTTTTGTGTATTCGCCCTTTGACCAAATCAATTTTTGCATTTCTAGTCCTTTTGCATTTTTGATTGTTCCGATTATTTCAATTCATGCTTTTGTGAAGAGACGATTCTGATTGAATAGCAGGAAATCGAATCCTGTAACTTTATAAAGTTCTTAGCACCAGCTAACTATTCTTGTTGGGGATTTTAGAAATCTAGTTGATCGGGATCAGAGGTTGTTTCGGTAGGCTTAGGCTTAGTGTCATCGATAACAATACGAGGAGCATCTCTTTCAGCAGTTCTACCTGCATAGAATTCTTTCATCAGAATTAGAAAAGAAGCAGCTTCGTCTTCCGAGATAGCTTTTGCTTCAGTCATATCTCGAAGTGCTCTTTCTATCTGTTTGTCACGAGGAGAATCCATAAAAGTAAGATCCCCCATGTAGCATTTCTCATTAACATATAGATTGCCGTTACTTACAACAGGATTGTTCGTAACTCGACCTTTTACGTAGACACGTCTACCAGGCTCCAGGTATTCAAAGAGTTTTTCTCCTCTTTCATTCTCTGGTAGAATTACCTGAACTTGTTTCTTTGGACGGCGCATAACACCATTTTCGTCAGCAACCATACGTTGAGTGGTATCTTCACAAAACATTGTGAAGCGCATAAAAGGAGTTTTCTTTGTTTCTCCATTTCTTTGCTTCATCTGATATGTTTTAGTTGGACGATATCCCTTTGCTCCAATGATCCCGTGAAATTCACCATTCATCATGATACTTTCTCCTTGGTTATGGCTATTGTTGCCTTGTACGTTACATTTCAATCTATGCCCCTTCGTGAAGGGGATGACTTAGAAGGGTATAACCTTCCGATATCCCAATTAAACAATAAAAAAAATATATCTTATTGTTGTTGTTCTGATTGATAGAAGCCTTGCTTCCATTCTTCAAGATTCTTAATTTTTCTAATTGTTGCGATTCCATGTTCTGAAATCAAATAGATAAGCATTAATCCATTATCTATATTAATTAAGATAAGTGAGAAAAGGATTAACATGCTCCAGAAAGGTATTATAAGATTAGGAAATACTAGTAAAAGAAATGGAATCCCAAAAATAAGAGTCCATCCTGCTGTTTCTAATTGTTTAGTATTATAACCATTCTTGTCTTTTGTAATTCCTAAGAAAGCACCTCCTACAAGTAAACTACCAAAAATGAAATTTGATATTTTATCGCTAATTAGTTTGAAAACTTTTTTAAATGCTTTCATGTGATGTTTTATCCGCCGTTGAAGAATATTGATTTGGACCTATAAGACTTACAGGTATTGCTATTATTAGCAATAAAGCTAATAGTAAAAGAACCATTATACCAGCAACAACTGTTGCCATTGTAGCTCCTATTGTCTTAAAGGCAACACTTGTTTTATGTGTTGCTTTTCCAAAGATCTTATGAAGAATATTCCTACTTGCTAGGAAAATACGTTTGATTTGCTTAATCAGATTCATTTTTGAAGCTCCTTTGGTGGCTTTAGTGGCCAAAGTATAGTTGCTATTTCTCTTTCAGTTTGTCCTAAAGTAACATAAAGAACATGGATGCCAAAGTAATCTATGTATTCTGGATCTTTAAGACTTTCTTCAATTCTTTCTGTCATTTGTTTGATTCTTTTAATAGAATCATCTATGGATTTTCTTTTGGTTGAAGCCATATAATTATTCACGTACACAAACACCTCCTGCTAATGCATTTCCTACTTGTTTTTTTGCTCGTAGGAAATTGAATGAACTAGGTATATTTTTATTAAGTGTATTAAAATTGGCAACCCAAGCACAATTGTCTCCTTGGAAGCCATAAGAATCTTTACATTCTTCAAGCTTACCTATCCAAGTGTTAAAATTTGTACCATTTCTTAATTGTAATACATTCCTAATTGCAGATTTTAAGTAAGGAGAACAATAATTAACAGTATTTTTAGAAAATGTAATAGGATAACATTCATTTAATACCTGTACTAATTCTTCCATTTTAACTATTCTGTAATCTGGTCTATAAGATTGACATCTTGCTAATACATCTTCATACCAAGAATAATATGCATATCCTTGACATTTTCCATTGACCCAATTAACTCCTGCTGGACAAACCCTCCAGCATTGATTAAAGCCTGGAATGGCAATTTCTCCTGAATCACATGTTCTTATAGGAAGATTATCAGGAAACCAGAAATTTACTGATTCCTGATCTCCACCAGTCATAGTTCCACCATCTTGCTCTTTCTTTTTGGCTTGTTCTTTTGTGATTGGTGTACCATTATTTTGGTAACATTCACAATCATAATAGAAACCATCCATAGTACAATAATTAACATAGCTGTTAATACCACATTTGCATTGTTCTATATCTCCTGGCTGACATTCATCAAGGAGATTGCAACCTGTTAAACTGATAATTGCTAACATTGTAAAAAGTTTCATTGTTCTTGTTCTCTAAGTTTATTTGCAATCTTTTTAAAATCTTCAGATAAGTTTGCTTCTGTTATAGACACAATACTATTATTGTATTCTTGAATTACAAGAGACAATAATTTAGCCCAACTAGATATATTTTGTAAATCACATTGAATTAATGAAGCTCCAATGGTAGCCATTTTCCCTGCCCAGAAAAGAGAAGGAATTGTTTCAGAATCTTCTCTTTGTTGTTTCCTGTATTCTGTTATTCTTTTAATAGCTATTTCTTCAGAAGTTATCATTCTTTATCTCCAGCTTTTATCTTGTTCTAATGTATAAACATACACTGGAATATTTCTAGCTATCAAGGTTTCATTGATGATGACTTCTATTTCATTCCATTTGCCTCCAGCTAATCCACATCCTATTCTAGGCATATGAACAGTAGCATTTAGCAAAGTAGCTTTAGTTGCTAATTTAATAAGGCTTTTTCTTACAGCCTTGTAATCAATTGGTGCCGATCCAGAATTAAAGCTAATATTATTCTGTGCAATCATATTGGCAATATGAATATCATTTTCAACTTTTACAAACTGGACGTTTCCTAATTCCCAATTGTAACCTGATTTGTACCATTTACGATAAGAAGCTTCTGGTTTGTCCCATTTTCTTGAGATCGCGATAACAAATCCAGCTCCCCAAGCTCCCACATTGTTACATATATGGCAAATAATAGCAGGTTTAGAAATAGGTTCAAGTGCTGATCCAAAGATATAATTAATTTTGGATTTATTTGAGTTAACTCTATTTTCCAGAAAAGATTTAGCTTGTTCAGGAGCAAGGAGAAGCTGTTTTGGTCCTTTGTATTTTTTAGAATAGGTTTCCCTAAAGGAGATAACCTGTTTAGCTTCTAATCCCCTTGTAGTAGCTCTAAGAGCTAGTGTGTTGTTGTCTGGAAGTATAAGTTCTAGTACTTCTGTTTGATAAGAAGATAATATTTCTTTTATCTTCTGATTAGCAGTATGCTCAATAATAATTATTTTATTTTTTGCGGCGATAAAAAAATCATTCATTTCTGCTGGCAATAGAGAAATCTTTTCTCTCCATAGATTCCAGTCAAAGGAATTATCTTCTTTGATAATTTTATGTTTCTTATAAAAGTCCATAATATCAAAGACTGCAACTTTAGGGTTGTCTTTTACAGCTTCTATTGCCCAAGACTTTCCTGCACATTGTGTTCCTGTAACTTCTATTATTTGTTGCATTTAACGATTCCTTTCATCTAATTCTCCCAATACAGAAGAATATGTTAGATAACTGTAATCTTTTGCCGATCTGCCATTCTGACAATCAGGACAATAAGCAGAACGATTCTTCTTTGATATAGCAAACTCTTTGCCACATCTGCTACAAATACGTGTTTTCTGTTTCTTCATTTACATTTTCCTAGCTGTATTACGAATATCTTCAGCTTGGTTTCTCATTAATTTAGCTAAAGCATACATTTCTTTTCTAGTTTTTACTGTTTTCATTGCTGAAGCAAGTTCATCGGCATGTTTTGCTAACAAGCCTTTAGATCTATTTGGTTTAAGTTTGTTGAGTTTTGTTTTGATCGCCGCAAAAAATTTAATCCTTTTATTCTTTTTGTATTCTTTGATCTCTTTTGCAAAGATACCTTTGTCAGCATCAATTCTTTTGTTCTCTGTCTTCATAACTTAATCCTTCCAATAACAATAGAGACATTGATGTTTGCTTTCTCCATTTTGAAAATCTTTTTGGTTGTTAAACCTTATTTGTTTCTAATGCGCTAGTAAATAGATTAGAGTTCCATAAACCATTAGATTGTTTAGCAGGAAGAACTCTTGGTTTACTTTTTTGTCTCTAGTCAGTGCGATTAAATTCATAATTACATAACAAAATAGAAAACAGTAAATTAAAATGTTTTCTGATGAAAGAATTTGTTCTATCATTTTTCTTTTTCTCCTAATAAAGAATTAACCTAATCCATAACGAATTCTGTTTTCTTCAAATGCTTTTGCTCTTTGTTCAATTTCTTCTTTTGTGAAAGAAGAGGTGATGCCAAGATGTTTGAAAGAACAAAGAAACTCAAAAGTATAATTTAGTTTATTAAAGAGAAGTATTACTTTATCTTCATAATCTATTTTAAAATTCATTTTCTTTCCTCCTAATCGGCGATTAAAATTTAACGAATAAAACAATGAATACAATTGCTAAAGCAACTGCATATTCCCATGTAAACCAAGACATCTATTCTCCTTCTATAACCCTTTCTTTGTGATAAGGGATAGTTTTTTCAAAGGTTTGTTCCATTCTTCTTAAAGTAACAAGAGGAACACCATGAGTCTGTCTGCCAGCACAAGTTTCAAAACTTGTATTTACCTTTAAAACCTCAACTTCATACCCAAACACTATTGCTAAAGCAGCATAAGGAGTGTACTCATGACATTTAATGTTAGTGTTGTCTACGATGATAGTCTTGGTGTCTTTCTGGAGTTCTTCGAGAAAAGACTTAAGACAACTAGCATGTGCTACAGGCAATAGCTTTGGATTGAAGTTATAGTTTCCTTCTTCATCCAGCCAATAGTCATCTGCTGAACAGATAATAGTATGATCTGGATTTAATGATTTGATAAACTTTGCAGCATGTGACTTCCCTGAACCTGGAAGTCCTCTCATGATCATTACTTTATGCATTTCATGTTATCCTTTTTTGTTGTTTGTGATGTTTTTTTCTTTTAAAAATCTATTAATCAATCTTGTGTAAATATGGTTATTTATTTTGTTAGCGATAGATGGTTCTTGTTTAAGTGCTTTCGAGCATAAATCTAATTGTTGAGTTTCTGTTATTTCAGTTCTGACAAGACTGAAAAGGTTACTTGGATTTAATTCTATTGCTAGCAAACAAACAGGAAATGTTTGTCGTGCATGCCTAAAAGCATTTGGGTTTTGCTTTATTGCTGCTATGCATAAATCTTCAGACTTATTGTTGATAAATCGCAAAGCTGTTCCTTCTTTCTTTACAGCTGCCATTTGAACATCAAAAGATGGATTGTCTATAAATTGAATTGAAAATCCATTCTGTTTTACTGCTAAAAGCTGAAGAAATTTAGTTGGGTTTTGGATATACCTAATAGCATATCCGTGATTTTGTACTGCTATCTGACAGAAATATTCAGAAGGATTTGGTACAAGCTGAATGCTTTCTCCTCTATTTCTTAATGCTTTTAAAATTACAATCTCGCTAGGATTTTCAATGTATTCTAAGTTTGCTCCATTTTTGTTAACAGCAAGAAGATTAATTTTCTCTGTCTTTTTTTCTAAAAATCTAAATAATTCAGGCAGTTTATCAATTATTTCATAAGCTAAATTAGGATGTTTATTCATGATATTGACTAAAACGTCTTGATAAGTTTTTATTTTTTTATCCAGCTAATAGTTATTTGTTGAACAGACGATATTACTTTATGCATTTTGTTTGTCTTTTTTGATTAAAAGTTTTTGGATTGTTTTGTGATCTAGATATTTGATAATATCTGTATCTTGTTGTCATTTTCTTTCCTTTTCTGATCGGCGATTAAAATTATTCTAAATCAATACCACCATCATGATTACAAGGAATCCAAACACCATTACTATCAAGAACTTCATCCCTTCCATGACACCAAGGACAAGTGTCAGGAACTTCTTCCTTAAATTCTTGTTCTTGAGACATATAATAGATTTGTTCCTTAATAGCTGTCTCTATAAAATGGAAGACCCTTGTAGGATCTTTGCTGTCAATGTGTTTAGCTACCAATCCTTCTAATTCTGAATAGTCTATGCCTGTTTTGTAAACAGGGTTTGGTGTTATTTCATCAAGTGTATCTTCTATAAAACTATTAATATCCATTTTGTTCCCTTTTTATTGAGATAGTCCTAATGTTCTATTCAGTAAGAATCTATCTTTATCATGGTCTTGTTCGAGTTTAAGAGAAATGCTTTCTCCATAAGGGAAAGCCTCTTGATTATAAGGATAGGCATCTTGATTGTCTATCTGAACAAAACCTGCTGAAGTCGGTTTGCCATAGTCTTTGAAAGCACAAGCAACTTCAGCATGGGTCATTTCTTCTCCAAAAATGATGGCGTGTTTAGCATCAAGTACGATGTATTTTGTTTTCATTCCCATTTGATTTCCCTCTATTTATTAAGTTCTAGTTGAATATAGCTTAATTTACTTTTAAGTCTTAAGACTTCAGCCTCTAATTCTCTAGCTCTTAAGAGCTGAGTTTTGTCATTCTGATAATCAACACATTCTTTTTGTGCTTGATTACGTTGTCTAATGGTTTCTTCAAATGCATTTTTGAGTTCTGCTAGTTCTGCTGATGAGAGGTTGGTCTTTCTAAGTAATTGAGCAATCATAACTTTCCTTTCTGATCGGCGATAAAACCTAATGATTTTAACTATTTGTCAGCCAAATAAGCCTTGCAGTCTCTATCAAAGTCCATAAACCAAGTCATATCTTTTTCTTCTTCTGCTATTTTAGGAGTACATTCATCAATAAGATTAATGTATTTTCCTCCTTCATCTTCTTTTCGTAAATGAATATTAATTTCCTCTGGAAACTTTTTAAATTTACTTAAAAGATCACAAACATCACAAGGGAATATAAATGATTCTTCTTTTGCTCTATTAACAATTAACAAAGTATCAGTAATTAGGTTCAAATTATTAAAACCTTTTAAACTGTCTTTGTCTTGAATATGGAGAGTAAAATCTCCTTCAATGTATTCTAAATTTGGTAAATTAACTTCAAAATAGAATGCACTAAGTTCTAGATTTCCTTCAATACAACTATAGGGATAAAGCTCTCCTTGCTCTATACTATTTTTAATGTTAATAATTCCTCGTACACAAGGAATTCCTCCATCTTCTGAAAAAGATCCTCCATCTTCTAAAGAAGATCCTCCATCTTTTAGATCTTGGAAAGGATCCTCTTCTCCAGAATCACTAACAATATAATAGTTGTTATTAATATCGTCTGTACAACTAATTAGGGTTGTTGTAATGGCCGCAAAAATTAAATATATTGTCGTTTTCATGATGTTTTTCTCTCTGTTTGTTTTCATTCTGATCGGCGATAAAAACCGATTGATTAATCTTTAGCTTTGTTTGCTGTTTTCCATAAATCGCAATGATAATAAAGATCAATGGCACCAATCATAATCTTAAGACTATTTGTATAAATAAGCGGATAAACAAATGGTTCTTCTGCTTTCTCTAATATTTCTTTACTTTCTTTAAGTAGTTTTTGTGCCTTGTTGATTGTGTTTATTATGTCTTCTTTCTTTTCTTTTATTAGCATTTAGTTCCTCCTTATAGTAATTAAATTTAACTAACCAGCAGCCTATACAAAACATATAGAACTATTGGTATTACTGTTAAATGGATAACAAAGATTAACATTACGATATTATTTTTCTGTTTGTTTCTGATCGGCGACAAGACCTCAATTATCAATTAATAATTTTTAAAAAACAATAGGAACTACCTCAATTAGTTCAGCATCTATTATTCTTATAAAGTTATCATGATCTGTAACTATTGCTTTAACAACTATTCTATTTGAATCTTTTTCTGAGGAAGTTGTAATGAATTGAATAAGTCTACCTTTAAAGTCTTCTTGTTTAGGTAATTCTTCTGTACTATTGGCTATTTCTTCTGGTGTTGGTTTCCTATAAACTATTATTGTTTCTGAAATCATAATAAATCCTTTTCGTTGTAATGATTATTTATTTGTGGTCATATGTCCACAAACAAGATAAGTAACAATCCAGTATGTATTCTCATTTCTGATATGAATATCTTGAACTTTTCCACAAACAGGACATTTTTTGTGTTTTCTGTTTTTATCAAGTCTTTTCTTTTGAAGTCTAAACTTCCTTGCTTTACTTGCTTTACTTGCTTTTGACATTCTTTTCCTTTCGGCGATTAAAACTAATCAATTGATAGTCCTTCCTATTTTAGTAGAGATGGTCTACTCAAGTATATAGTTTTGACTTTTATGTGAATTGATTCTCCATGGGCTTCAGTGTGGCCATAAACACCACCTGTTAAATAAGGATTGCCTACTAACTTCTCGTTAGTTTTGACTGGCATACCTACATCTGGATACATGATAAGCGATTCTATTCGATCCTTAGTTGTTACTGATCTGTAAACATCTCCTTGGTATTCAAACATGACGATTACACCTACATAGTGATCCATAAATGGTTTGTCCTTTTCGAATTCTGTTACCCAGGCTTTTGTTTTCGGTAAGCCTAAGGACTTTATTTTAATGTTGTATATTTGTTTTCCTGTCAATAGAAGATTTTATTTGTTTTTGGTGCGGCGATAAGAATAATTAAGTTACTTCAAGAATATCATTAATGAAATCTAATTCTTTTTTAAATTCTTTAATTTTGTCTTTCTCTTTTCTATAATTTCCAAATGTTGTTTGGAGAGTGTAGACTAAATCCAAGGTTTCTCTATCTTTTGCATCTGCTTCAAGAAAGGGTTCTACATCTCTTATTATTGCGTCTTTAAGAACAACCATCATTTTCTTGGTGTTCGATATGTCTGTGACTAAAGCTTCTTTTCTACTCTGAAGTTTGTCTATTACTGTAATTACTGAAATATCCATTTTCTTTTCCTTTCGTTGCTATTTCGTTATTATTCATATCTTTCCTTTTCTGATCGGCGATAAAATTAAAAGTTTTCTACATATGAGACTAAACCTCTACATCCAATAACATTACCCTTTTCATCTCTAATCAATTCTCCAGGAGACATTATATCTTCCCGTTTTATTTGTGCAGCTACTAAAGCTGACACAATAAATACTACTCCGGGTTGTGGTTCTGGAAGTCCTGTTAGTTCTCCCATCTCTGTTTTCCAAATAGGAAATCCTTGTAGGTCTCCTACCTGTTCTTTTTTAGATTCTACTCTGACCGGAATAGCTTCTGGCTCTAATTCTTCTATATCTGCATAATCATCACTATGTATAACTATCTTATGAGGAGTTAGATTAACGAATACAATGTCGTTAAAAGATATTTTAGGCTCTTCTTCTCTATGCCATGCATCATAAAGCTGCCATGCTTGCTCAGATGACATGTATGGCCAATTCTTTTTTAGGGCTGAGATACAATCATCTACCCAATTAGCAGAATCTTCGTCTGTAATGCCTCCTGTGTATTCAAGTCTGTCTAGGATTGTATTGGCTTCGCTTTTAAAATTTGTTAGATTTAACATTTTCTTTCCTTTCCAGATCGGCGATAAAACTACATTGTCTATTAATACTTATCACTCCTTATCTATATATCCCTATATATATAAGACTTATCTTGTCTGTATCCTCAATATCCTTTAAGACTTTATCTAATCCTTTATTGACTTTCCTTGTGAAATCTTCCTGAAAGCTTGCCCAACTCCCGTTATCCTGATCGGTGCAAACTCTGCTATGTCTTTTACTCTCTCATTTGCTGGCTCAATAACAATATATAACTTTCTCCCTTTCACAATTCCCATGATCCTAAATTGCTTGAATCTTCCATTATATTGATTCTTATAGCCTCCATTTCTTAACCGAATTACTTTTCCATCTTCTTTTCGCGCACGATAAGCCCATGAATTTACAACTACTATTTGTTCTTCATTTTGTTCTTCAGTAATATCTTCAAGTCTTATTTCCCCAACAAACTTATAAGATTCTTCAAGAAGGTTTTGGTCTGAGGCCAAGTATCTTTTTGGAAGATTGTCATAGAGTTTAAGTTCTTCATTCTTATCAGTCATAATACCAACTATTCTTGCATCTGACATTTCATTGTCTCCTTAAAATATATAGAAGTTTAGGATTATGAATACTATTATACTTGTTGTTATTAACTCTATTATAGTCATGTTCATAATGTTTAACCTTTTACTATTGTTAGCTTTTTTGCTAGCAATGGGTAAATCTTTGGTTGGTTTTATTCGCCGCTAGGAAAGGAATCTTCTTCTTTCTCTGATCGGCCATAAGACCTCAATCTAATTCAAGATAGCTTCTAGAAAGCTCTAGGAACCTTTCTCTAGCCTTTAGGTCTTCTACTGGTCTCTTTGTATCAATAGACTTATGAAGAGCCTTAGAGCATTCTTCTAGGGCTTCTAGGGTTGATATTAGGTCATTAGTTTGCAGGCAACAAGTACTAAAGTAAGCTTGTCCCCAGAACCATGTTGGGTTCTTATAGGCATTTTTAGAAGATATATCTTTCATCTCTTCTATAGTCTTGTCCATTAAAATAATTCCTTTTGTTGTGCTATCGGCCGCTAGGAAACCTTAAAAGTAATATAACTATTAACTGTTGCTCATATATATCCAAAGGCTAATCCTTTAAATATAAGGCTTTTTTAGATTTAGGTATAAAATCTCCCTATAGGCGGATACCAATAATTAATGCATATTATTCATTTTCAGCTAACAATGTGTTAATTTGTTATTCGGCTGAAGGAACAACATATATTGATATAGTTTTTTGTTTTGGATCGGCGATAAGACTATTCATATTTCCATTTAAGGATAAAGTCAGCAATTTCTTGGTCTGATTTATCTGGCCAGAAGGCTTTAAGGATATTGTAGTACTGTTCATACTTTGTATAGAGTTGTTCTTCTATGTTTAAAGACTTGTCTGTCTTTAGTTTAGCTTCTTCTAAAAGCTTTATTGCTTTTTCCATTTGATAACTCCTTTGGTTGTTATTCGCCGGAGAGAAGAACATAACCCGATAGGTTCTAATTCTTTTCCTGATCGGCGATAAGATCTAAAGAATCTTACTTGTTAGTTAAACAAGCAAGCCCCTTCGGGGAAATGATTCTATTCCTCACGGACTAAAATACATTCCCCTTCGGGGGAGACCTTAAATTGTTACTGGATTCTGAAGAGAAGAAACTTTAGGAGTCTTTTTCTTAAACTTCAGATAATAGGTACTGAAACCTAAAGCAGCTACAGGAGCTACGTAAAGGCCCAATACAAGCCAGGAGTTACTTCCTAGTAGGATGGCAAGGGCCATTACACTAGGGACTATCATAGCGTAGCTGAAATGCTCTCTGTTCTTTTCTGAGTTACCTATACCCATAAGAGTTCTAGCAGCAACAACTGCTAGGATAATATTGGGGACAACCAGAAAAAGGATTGTTCCTGCAAATGGGAATGTCCATGCATTAAGGACTGCTAGCATACCAATGAATAGTGTCATTGAGAAGGCTACTGTCTTAACTGCTATGTTAATAACAGTCTCTTTAATTGATTTGGAAGCTTTGACTGTTCCTGAAGCTACAGTCTCTGATGCTTTTACAGTAGCTTCTTTTGTAGCCTTGGCTGCTTTAGAGGTTGCTTCTTTGATAGAGGAAGTTGTTTTGGAAAAGGTTTTCTTTAATTGAAGTTTGGTCATGACTTCTTCTTTCTGGCTGTCAAGCCTTGGAATTTGTTGGGTTTTTTCGGCGCGAAAATAAAAGTAAAATATTTTAAAAAGTTTTCGTAAAAAACACCTACTCAAAGCATCAAATAGATGTAGTTACTTTTAAGGAACTGTTCTCACCTGAAACCTTGGCCCTTGAGGGCCACTGGTTTTATTGAGCTGTTACGTGGATGTCTGAATGCTTACCGTACCAGTGGAAAGCCATCATCTGATATCCGTTAATGTAATACATACACTGAATGCATGTCCCTCGTGTTGCAATGGATGTTTTGTCGAGAGAGATAATTTCCCAGCCAAATTTACGACTGGCAGCCTTAAAAGTCTCTTCGTAAGACTTTTTGTTTGTTTTGTGAAGTGTGTTGATTTGATGGAACTGGTTTAAAAAATCAGACATGTTGTCTCTCCTGTTGTTTTGATCGGCGATTAAAACCAAATGATTCAAAAGATTTATCTAATTGAAAGCAACTGTAGGATGCTTTAACTCTTGATACTGTTTTCTCCATTTAGGTACTAAGACCTTCTTAACGAAGAAGACACCTAATGAGAGTCCTGCAGCTGTAAAGCCACTAGCAACAAATGCCATGATTCCAGAGATACCTGTAAACATTGGTCCTACGACTAATGTGATTGTCAATATTATATCTGCTGGTACTAGAATTTTGCAGATAGCAAGTCTAGGTGACCAAGCCTTACCAAATGTTCTTGACATCACAGGTGCATGTGTTACCAAATAGATTACGGATCCTGCTATTAATAGACTTACTATGAATAATGCCATCATATCCATGATGAACTCCTATCTGAGTATTTCTACTCGATCACAACCGTTATCGATTGTTTGTTTGTGCCAAGGATTCAGGAAGGTTTTGGTTTTAAGGTCCATTTCACCGTATTGGTTTAATGGATAAATGAAACCTTGGACTTCAATCTTTGTTGGTATATTGTCTTTATAATAAACAATACAACCAGAAGATGTCTCTAGGCGTCTTTGTTCTGTTCTTGCTGTCTTAAAGGTAAAGACAAACATGAATAGGTTTATAAGGATGAAACCAGCTACTAGAGCTATTACAAGGTGTTTCATTTAATACCTTTGCTGGCAAGTGGAGATTGTTATCCGCCGAGGAGAATAACACTTACCGATGGATTGTTTTGTTTCTGATCGGCGAATAAAACTATTTTAATGCCCACAGATTAAGTCTATGATCAAATGATATTTTTTTGTTGTTGCAGAGGAAGAAGACTTTGTTACTCTTCCTATAAAGTTGATAGTTATGATTCCAGAGACTTTTGATTTCTCTTTGAATGTTATCTGTGTAAAGGATATTCTTGAGCTTGTCTCCTGATGATACTAACTCTGCTTTCTTGAAATATTCCAGATAATAGTTGATGACTTTCATGAAAGACTCCTTCTGGCCGTTTGGCCTTTTGTTTCTGATCGGCGATATAATTAGACTGAATTAACCTCAAGCCTATTTGAAAAAAATGTAACTTAATACTTATAAGCAACCGAAGTATTGATTGCTAGCAAGTGTAAAATTGTTAATGTTTTTAAGACTTTGTGAAATAAGTAAAATAATGCTTGACAAGATTTAAGATTTTAGTATAATCGAAAGACAGGATCTTCTAATTAACCTTTTAGTTATATACTATATAAAGCTTTTACACTTATATATATAACATTTTAAGTTTGGCCGTTAGGCCATTAACCTTAAGTTCTTGTTGCCTTAAACCTTTTGTTGGTTTAAGCACAGGTTTGTCTAAAGTAGACTCTTCCTTTTAGATCGGCCATTAAAACCAACCAAAGAATCTACCCTTGCCAGCTAAACATATCTAAGTTAACCAAGATATCCAGCTTAAAAAGCAATTCTAATCGAAAACACTAGGACTCTTAAAGTCCCAGAGCTATTACAGATCCTAAAAGCTACAAGAACAATAAGCCCTAACTGTTCCTTGTGACGATCTGGCATACTATGGTTGATGATTCTTTGTCTGAGGATTGGCGGCAGAATTGCGTAAGCAATTATGATGACAATCCGAGTCCTACTAGGAGGGAGGAGGCGAAGCCGACGACCGACGACTCCTCTCTCCTATACACAAATGCTCCTCTCTATGGTTGATGATTCCATGTCTGAGGATTGGCAGCAGAATTGCGTCAGCAATTGTGATGACAATCCGAGTCCTACTAGGAGGGAGGGAGGCGAAGCCGACCGACCGACTCCCTAAAGTGTGAGGGAGTTGGCTGGTCGACTTCCCTGTGCCCCTAGTCATGACAGACTCCTTCTGGCTAACAAGTAGCCAAATATATACTTATACGAAAGTGTATGCCTACAGAAAGGGCAGTAGGGAATCGGACCCTATAAAGTAGCACCAGCTACCTGCCCAACCGATACTGCTAGTCCCTCTCACAGAAGGCAGCAGTCTTCATTATCGACCAACCATTCCAGTCAGCCACCTTGCGCAGGAAGCGCATCTCGTCGATGGCTTCCTCCATAGGGAAGTTCATTTCTCCGAAGACCCGGCTATCCAGGTCCACAAGAATCTCTTTGTTCCCCTGTTGGAACTTTGCCCTATTCCGGCGAAGTCTTGTACACAGGTCCCACCAACCTGCGTCCTTTCTTGTGGCCTTTGCTAACCGATAGGTCAGCGCAACACCACAATTCAGGTAATGGTACCAACTTATGGCCTTCTCCTCATGGAGGAGTTCGACCGTATGGAAAGCAGTTGCTTGCTCGTCCACAGACAACTTGTCAATGTAGAGTTCCAGGAAGTCCTGAATCTCCTTGCCAATACTAGTGAAGCCATCCTCACTATCTATCGAGAATGACTCAAAGCCATTCTCCCTGTTCTCGATCCTGGTCTCAAGAGACCGAATCATCTCTTGAAGCTCGTCTTCTAGCTTCTCCAACTTATGGAGAGAACTAGTATATTTACCAAACAACCCTGGCTCTATTGAGCCAAAGTTGTTCTTTTGGTAAGTCATGGACTCTACCAACTTCTCACTGTATTTCGAGAGGCCAGCTATCTGTCTTTCCTTTCTGGAGATGTCATTTTCGACATCAACCTGAAGGGCTGTAACGCCCTTGTCATAGTAGAAGCCGAAAGTATCAGCTCCTAGTGAGAGATCGTATTTGAACATGTCCGATTCGAGGTTTTGAAGATAACCCATGGTTAACTCCTTCTGGCCATATGGCCGGTAGAGGGCTTTATCTTTTTAGCGGCGATAAAACCCAAAGTCAGTGGCACTGATAGGACTTGAACCTACCTTACCCTCCATCTAGATTACTAGAATATCGCAGTGCCAGAGAGAACAGTTTAAAGTCTTATTCAGGACTAAAAGACTATTTCTCCCAGGCCATTGCCCAGGATTCTTTGCACCCCACATCCATACAAATGTGAGGATGGTCCTCCATGGGCCTCTCCTGACAGACTATACAGAGATCATTGAAGAGGGTTGCCATATCCTCTTTATACGCCTGCAATGATTGCGTGTGACAGTCTTCCGAGCAAAAGTCTCCTTGGCATTCCTTTCCACACCAACCACATACGTTCGTTTCCATGATGAAACTCCTTCTGGTAGCACTAGGCTACCTGTAGTAGTAGGTACACGATAGTGTGTATCTACAGTAGACAGGGTAGTAGGGAATCGAACCCTACTGAGGGTGGCACCAGCCACCTACCCTAGTGAGAGAGGTACTACCAGTAGTAGTCTTCTCTCTACCCGGCGATATAACTACCCACACTAACAGGCTCTAGAGGTCATCGAAGAACCTCTTCTCTTCCTCTGTCATCTCTAGCACACAGGCCAGGCCGACAATACTAGCGGCTCTCTCTACGTTAGAGAGAACCCTCTCTGTATAAGCTGAAGAGTCGAACTTAGAAGAGGAATCTAATGCTGCTGCTGTTTCAAGGATAAATGATTTAGACATAATGATATGTCCTTTCTGACACACAGGTTAATGTGTATCGTAAATACTAGCAGTGAAAGTACCACTAGTAATACAGAGTAGTAGTGAATCGAACACTATCTAAGTAGCACCAGCTACCTACTCTACTGAGACCTACTTTAGACTATCTAGATATTCTCTCTTTGTGTTTCTTTGAGAGGTAGTATTTTTAATCCACCTATCAAAAAGAATAGAATTAATAACCAGTAATAAGACCATCATAGGAATCGAAAGTACTGCTGTTAATAAGATAACTAATGAGAACATAATTAAATGTCCTTTCTGAAAGTGAAGCCAGTCACTCTCTGTTAATGGGATCATAAGCGACCCCGTGGGCTCCGAACGGAACCCTCCCTACCCTCTCTACATTAACTAACTAGGTCTTCACAAACTTTTTCCTAATTTCCCTCTCTATAGGGTTTTCCTCAATCTTCTCAATATTTTTCCCAGAAGTTTTTCCCTAATCTCAACCCTCTCTTTCCTTTCTTAAATCCAAAAATTTTTTATATCTAAATTCTCTCTATATATTTCTTTCGGATCGGCGATACAATCAAAAGCAACTTTTCACTTGACAGCAATACGAATCGTTATTAAGATAGTTTTATTAGTTTAGGAAAATATTTTTCCTTTCAAAATGGCGGAATAATCTGTCTAACAACTTTAATTAGGAGGCTGATAACAATGTTATCTAAGTTTAGTTTTTCACCAACCTTTGATTCTGATTTTGATGAGTTATGGAAGTTAATGTTCCATACATCCCCTATAACAGGTAAGCCACCTTTGGTTATCGACCTTTATGGATCTGATCCAAATGATGGTGGGGAAATTTCTGATGGAGGAGTTTTAATCCAGATGGCAGTAGCTGGTTACAAAGACAAAGACATCAAGGTCTATACCCAAGACAATGTTCTTTATATTGAGGGCGATAACACCAAAAGGGACAATGTGCCTGAGAAGTTCAAGAGTAAGTTTATAAGGACCTTACCATCCAAGGGTAACATTGCCTTAGAGAAGACTAAGGTAAAGCTTGAGGATGGCATTTTGAGTGTTTCAGTACCTTTCATTTCTCCAGAAGAGCATCGCACCTATCTTTTTGGCGGCCAGTAACAATTTTCATTTGCCAGCATATTTTTGTGATATAATAATTAATGTATTGACATAGTTGATTCAATTTGTTAACTTACTATTTGGAGACAAGAATATGAAAGACATTTCTACATTAATTGAAACTGAGGCTCTACATGTATACGACAAGAAGGCATCTATTAATCTAAAGATATTGAGTGTACTTCTACTTCTTATAGGCATGATAATTGGAGGGGTAGTATGGGCAACTAATTCCCATGCTTCTATAAGGGATTGGACATCTGAGCAAGATTTTGTAACCAAGACAGAATTAAAAGATGTAATGAGGGAAAGGTATGTAAAGGTAGAGGATTTTGCAATTGTGAAACAGAAGCTTGAGAATTTAGATGAGAAGCACAAGATGTTAATAAAGATACTTGACAAGATAGATGGAAAGATTGATAGATTAGAGAGAGGTGTTCGTAAAAGGACAAGAAGGTAGATAAATGAAGACAGTTGACCACACATCCCTAATGAATCTTGCTATACTAAGACAGAACCTCCAAAAGATGATGGATCCCCAAGTATTAAAGAAGTTAGTTGAATTGCTTGAGGCAATGAACAGTGATAATGGTTCTTTGCTTGAGCGTTATAAATATTTTGTTGAAAAGAATGACAAAGAGTGTCGGTATGCGATAATGGCAAAAGAGTTTTTTGAGAGAGACAATGCAAACAGTTGTGCAATGGCTATAAATTGGTTATATCATAATTGGAGTCAAGAGCAGGAGAAAAGATAATGGACAAGTTTAAATATAGAGATACTGAGTTAATAGAGATTCCTAATATAACAAAGATTAATCTTTATGATAAAGAGACTGATGCAAAAGTTGGGATTGGTTCTTATTGCAGATACTTCTTCTGTACTCCTTTTTCTCTTTATAGCAGTTGTGATTCCAATGTCTCTATTTCTGGTGACTTGTCTCTTGACCATAGTGGTGAGTTGGTGCTAGAGGACAAGATTTACAGGCTTGAGATCCTGTCTCTTTCTCAAGGAGAACCTGCTTCATTGTCCTTGTTAGTGGACATTATTTTAGATGAAATGTTTCCTTCGTCAGTTTCGGGCGAAATAACAACAGCAACTTATTCTTTTCGTGATGCAAGAAACACCACAAAAGAAGAATATATAAAAAACTTTAAAAAACATGAAGAAGAAATAAAACAACAGGAGAAAGAATAATGGGAATATTACCGTTAAATGATTGGATGATAGTAGAAGAGGTAAAAGAGGAAGAGAAGAGCAAGGGAGGCATTGTATTAGTACCAGAGATAACTAAGATGAAGCCTTTGGTAAAGAGGGGAAAAGTTTTAATGATAAGTGATGATATCTTCATAAAATTGAGAAGAGAGAAGAAAGAGTTAAAGTTTGAGGTTGGAGATATAGTTTATTTTCATAAGGACATTGGCATTCCTCTTCATGCAACAGCTGACAACAAAGAGTTTTTAATGAAGTATGAGTCTGTGATGGGAAAAGGTATAGACAATGAGTAGGACAGTAATAGATCCTAAGAAGTATCATATTAAGAAAGGTGAATCGTGGTGGATTGTTCATCCTAATTCTCGATCTAAGTTTATACTTCCACATAATGCGATGACATTGTGTATTGAAGATTTTCTTGATTTCAAGAAATCAGTTGTATATTCTATTTTTCAAGATGAGAATTTTTTAGGATGGGTTAATGTCCGTCAGGGTGGGAATACATATTCAATGCCAGAATATGTTTTTGCTAGGTATTTTGATCCTGCACCTTTTATAGAGTCAAATCATTCTTTTTATTCACCTCAATCTTCTGCACCTTCTTTATATGAGGCAGAAATTTCTTTTAAAGGATAAACAATGTATTTTGATAAAAATACTACTTTTGTTGATGGGCAAACTTCTTTTAGTGCTGAAGACATAAAGGTTCAGATCAATGGACATAGGATAGGCAATATTTTTGGTATTGCAATAGACGAATCTTTTAAAAACAGAGGTTTCTTTGAGTTCTACAATTTTATTGATTCTGATGTTCTTAGTCTAAAGAAGTACACAAAATGTCTTGGGTCTTTAAAGGTTTTTGCAACAAACGAAGATGGTGATGATTATATCTTTTTTGATGGAACTGTTTGTTTCGATTCTTCTTATAGCAAAATTCCATTAAAAGATATTCCTTTTGAGTCTGAGAACGTAACAGCCTATAAGATAGGTTTTAATTCTTTGCCTGGTGTGGAGTTGAACTTATCTTGTACTAATATGGAGATTCCTAATTGTACTCTTACAGGTACTATTCATCTAAAAAGTAGCTATACAATTGATGATTTAGAATCTTTATAAAAAAAGATAACTAAGGAGAACATTATTATGGGTGGAAAAGGATCTGGGACACTAAAAGCTGAATTAATGAAATTAGACGGATCTGCGATAGACATCCATGGTAATGTTACAAAAACAGATTTTTTTAAGTTTCTTCAATTGCCAGCAGAACATTATGTTAATCTTGAGAAGACTATGACTTCTCAACAAGCTTTAGTCTTTAAGAATCATATTGTAAGAATGAAGGTTGGTACAGCGGCTATGATACCTATAATGTGTCCTGGTCCTGAGTGTATAGTTCCACAATGTCCTTTTCATAAAGGAAAGAACTGGCCTGTTGGAGAGCCTTGTGTAATTGAGAGTAATTTAATTGCCATTTGGACAAAGAACTATATTGAAGATATTGGTGTAGAGTTAGATAACAGAACAGAGATGATTTTAGTAAATAAGCTAGTAGAATGTGATATTATAGATTATCGGGCCAATATAGGTCTTAGCAAAAACAAAGATGGCTGGAGTTTGATAAGAACTGATATTATCTCTAGTGATCGTGGAGAGCAAGAAGTTTCTTCTGCTAATCCATTATTAGAGATAAAGGAGAGAGTACAAGCTACTAGAATGAAAGTTTTAGAATCTTTTAACTCTACAAGAAAAGAAAAAGCAAAGAAAGCTGCCATGTTAAAACAACGTGACGAAGGTGACATTGGTCAACACTGGGCAGATATGAAAGCTTTTATTGCCTCTTATAAGAAGAATAAAGGACAAAG
>Ga0256845_1000804_pt1 | contig 27338 bp, 28 predicted proteins | sample RiftiametaG_FD_189101 | JGI IMG/M metagenome (GOLD analysis project Ga0256845, IMG submission 189101) | Tube worm associated microbial communities from hydrothermal vent at the East Pacific Rise, Pacific Ocean - Riftia | ecosystem: Host-associated > Annelida > Integument > Unclassified ... | reverse complement strand
TCAGCGCCTGAGACAACTGCGCTAATAGCGAGTAATAAAATATCTAAAAGTCGGTGTTTTTTGCAACGCTCTATTCGAGGGTCGGCTATGGATCCAAAGTGGTGTAAAAACGAATCATTCATTATCAGCTTCTTTTATATTTTGTTAAAAAGATAATGATCTGATCGAAAAATATTGAATTAGTTCCCCGAAATGAATAATTTTATAGAATAATTAAGATTTATAATGATCTTGCCGTGGGTTATAAATAGCATACTTGCTATGGACACATGGACAATTAGTTGATTATATTTCATTTTGTCGCCAACTTACCTTAATAATAGGAAATAAAGCTTCTACTTCATTCTTTATTGTCAATGCTGTCTTTTCATCACACTTCCATTCTATGAAAGATGATGAGGATATAAATCGATGATCCATTTTATATTTTTTTGCGATTTGGAATGCTAACCTTACATCGTCACTGATTCCTTCATTCCAATCAGGATCTGTTTCGTATGGCCATTTAATAGTTATTATTCCCATAGGTTCAGTATTACTCTTATGAAATATACAAGGCTGTAGAAAAAGCCTATTTTTATATGGCAAATTTTCTTTGCCAAACATTTGATTAATTTAGGACCCACTTTGCCAGTATTTTTGAATAATTTCAAATATTTACATACTAAATGTTAACCTATTGAATATTTTTCCATTTACTTTATGCTGTACTTATTTCTGATGCATTGGATGGGATTAAAGATAGTTTAGGTGAGTTAGTTAAATAAGTTTTCTATATAAAAAATTTGCATTCATTTTGCAAAGATCGGTTAATCAATTTAGATACAATAGTAAAGTTTTAAAACTTATAAAAGTTTTTACTGACATATCCAATAACGGCTTCTCTTTCTTTATCATTCCATTCAGCTTTTGCCGGATTCATGCACTGAGCCACTCTAGCGCTTAAAGCCTCAAGCGTTTTCATTGTGTGATTTTCGCGAGTGTAAGTATCCGTTGTATGGCAAGTTAAACATTTGCCATCATGCAACGTTTGCCCTAATGTTGCCTTTTTTATTGGCTCATTGGCTAAAATTGTAAGTGATACAGAAAGTAGAAAAAAAGTGGTAACTACTATTTTATTAAACTTCATAATATTATTCTCCTTAAATAGTCTTTATTAGAATATGACATTGTAGCTCGATGCAAGAATGCCCTATAAGTTTATCAGAAGAGTGAAATAATGAACAATTTCGCAATATTATAATATAAAACGAGTTAGATCTTCATCTTTAGCCAGTTCACCCAGTTGTTTATTGACATATTCAGAATCTATTATTAATTCTTCTTGGCTATCTGTAGCATTGTAAGAAATTTCTTCCATCAACTTTTCAACCACTGTATGAAGCCGTCTTGCTCCAATATTTTCGGTTGTCTCATTCACCTGCCAAGCGACTTCCGCAATGGTATCAATCGCATCATCTGTAAATTCGATTTCACAATCTTCAGTTTGCATTAATGCGATATATTGTTTAGTTAGCGCTGCATCCGGTTCGGTTAATATTCGTTTGAAATCATCGGCGGTTAAAGATCTTAGTTCTACTCTTATAGGTAATCTACCTTGTAATTCTGGTATTAAATCTGAAGGTTTTGATAGGTGAAAAGCGCCCGATGCAATAAATAAAATATGATCCGTTTTGATCATACCGTATTTTGTTGAAACGGTGCAGCCTTCAACTAATGGAAGAAGATCACGTTGAACACCTTCTCGAGAAACTTCACCACTTCCACCTCGATTGCCTTTTGCAACTTTATCAATTTCATCTAAAAACACAATACCATTATTTTCTACGGCTTCAACTGCTTTGCTTTTTAGTTCATCTTTATTAACTAATTTTTCTGCTTCTTCTTCTGTTATTAACGTAAATGCATTCTTAATCTTCATTTTGCGTTTTTTAGTTTTTCTGGGTGCACTGTTTTGAAACATGTCTTGTAATTGGTTGGTCATGTCTTCCATACCTGGAGGCGCCATGATTTCTATACCAACGCTAGGACCATTTAAGTCAATTTCGATCTCTTGTTCATCAATCGATTTTTCACGTAATTTCTTTCTAAACATTTGTCTAGCGGCTGAATCTGTCGACTGGTTATCTGTATCTTTTGGCTCATTCTCAAACGTTCTAGCGGGCGGTAAAAGAGCATCAAGTATTCTTTCTTCAGCGGCATCTTCAGCGCGAGCTTTTACTTTATCATGCTCTTGTTCTCTTAGCATTTTAAAAGAAGAATCAACTAAGTCACGAATGATAGATTCAACGTCTCGTCCAACATATCCAACTTCTGTAAACTTAGTAGCCTCAATTTTTATGAAAGGGGCATTAGCTAATTTGGCAAGCCTTCTGGCTATTTCCGTTTTACCAACACCGGTAGGGCCAATCATAAGAATATTTTTAGGTGTGATTTCGTTGCGCAGTTCGCCATCTACTTGCATTCTTCTCCACCGATTTCTTAAAGCGATAGCGACTGATTTTTTAGCATCGGCTTGACCAATGATATGCTTATCTAACTCGTGAACAATTTCACGTGGGGTCATTTGTGACATTTATTAATTCCAAATTCTGTTGATGTTGACTATTTTTGATATCAAATTCTATTTATTGACAATCTAACTCTTCAATGGTGTGATTATGATTAGTGTAAACGCAAATATCGCCAGCTATTTTTAGTCCTGACTCGACTATCTCTTTTGCGTTTAGATCGGTTTTATCCAGTAAAGCTCGAGCTGCTGATTGAGCGTAAGGACCCCCGGAGCCAATTGCCATTAAGCTATCTTCTGGTTCAATAACATCACCGTTTCCAGTTATAATAAGCGAGTGTTCACTATCTGCAACTGCCAATAGTGCTTCCAGTTTTCTTAACATTCTATCTGTACGCCAGTCTTTAGCTAGCTCTACAGCGGAGCGCATTAATTTGCCTTGATACTTCTCAAGTTTTGCTTCAAATCTTTCAAATAGAGTAAATGCATCTGCAGTACCACCTGCAAAACCCGCTATGACCTTATTGTTATAAAGGCGTCTGACTTTACGAGCATTACCTTTCATAACGGTATTACCCATTGATACTTGACCATCACCACCAATGACAACTTTGCCATTGCGACGAACTGATAAAATAGTAGTTCCGCGATATTGTTCCAATTGACGATCCTTTACTGACTTAACATTTATAATTGATTAAGACTTAATTGGGATGATTACCAATTTTTCAAGCGGAGTTTATTCCAAAAGTCAGACAGTATAGCCCTTATTAGTGCTTGTCATTCTTATGTCTACAAAATCCCAACTTGATATAGCTCAAATAAAGTGAACATACGTTCGTTTACTATCATGATGACTATTGCTTTGTTTATTATTTTAAGTAGAATGCGAGCATCGAACTATCACAATTTTTGAAACGAAAATTATGGTCAAAAAATACAATACCGAAACTGTTACCGACGTTGTTCATTGGAACGATACACTATTTTCGTTTCGTACTACTCGCGACGCTGGATTACGGTTTCGTAATGGTGAATTTATTATGATTGGATTAGAGCAAGATGCTGCTAAGCCAATTATGAGAGCTTACTCAATTGCGAGTGCTAACCATGAAGAGCATTTGGAGTTTTTTAGTATCAAGGTACAAGATGGTGCATTGACGTCGAAACTTCAACATTTAAAAGTGGGTGAAGAAGTGCTAATTGGGAGTAAACCGACTGGAACGTTAGTCATTGATGACCTCCGGGATGGGAGGAATTTATTATTAATTGGTACAGGTACAGGTCTAGCTCCATTTTTGAGCATTATTAAAGATCCTGAGACTTATGAAAGGTTTGAAAAAGTCGTTTTGTTTCATGGCGTCCGTTTTATTAATGAAGTCGCATATCATAAAATGCTAACTGAAGATTTACAAAAACATGAATATTTAGGCGATATGATTAAAGAACAGTTGATTTATTATCCTTGTGTGACAAGAGAAAAATATCAAAATCAGGGAAGAATAACAGACCTAATGAGTTCGGGAAAACTCTGTGAAGAAGTTGGTTTACCCCACTTAGATCCAAAATTTGACCGAGTAATGATGTGTGGTAGTCCGTCAATGTTAAAAGATACATGTACTATTCTTGATGAATATGGTTTTGAAGAAAGTCGGAAAAAAGGCGTTCAGGGTGATTATGTAGTTGAGAGGGCTTTTGTTGAGAGTTAGTTATCATACTTTGAAATGGCCAACCAATTCTTGAAGATTTTTTGAAGCTTGATCAACAAATTGACTACTATCTGAAGAATCTTTCGCTGATTGTTTCGTTAATAATGAGATATCATTTACGCTAATAATATTTTTATTTATTTCTTCTGCCACCGTTGACTGTTCTGTTGCTGCCGATGCGATTTGTTCACCCATTAAACTAATTTGAGCTACCGACTCGGATATTTTTTTCAAAGCTTCACCCGCTCTGTTAGCATGATCAACAGTAAGTTTAATTTTACTATTACCAATTTGCATAGAACTAACTGAATGCCCTGCTGATGTTTGAAGAATGCTAATCATATTTCGTATTTCTTCGGTAGATTCTTGTGTTTTACTTGCCAACGCCCTAACTTCATCGGCTACTACAGCAAAACCGCGACCTGATTCGCCTGCTCTTGCAGCTTCAATCGCAGCATTTAAGGCTAATAAATTAGTTTGATCGGCGATCCCTTGGATAACATCAAGAACTGAGCTAATGTCCTTTACATCATCCTGCAGTTTATCTATCGAGGTTGATGCTTTTGAAATTTCTGATTCTAATTCGTTGATTGAAACAATGGTGCTTTTAACTGTGTGAAATCCATTGATAGAGTCTTTGTCAGCACTGGCGGTTGATTCTGCAGTTTGCTCAGCATTTCTGGCGACCTCTTGAACAGTAGCTGACATTTCATTCATAGCGGTTGCTACTTGCTCAACTTTAATATTTTGGTGATCAATTTTGTCGCTCGTAGCAATCGCAGATTGCCGGTTTTGTTCAGCGGAAATAACCAATTCTTTTGTTGTTTGCAGAACCTGGCGAACTAAATTCTTTGTATTACTTATCATCCTATTTAGATCATCACCAATATTTTTCATTTCGTCTTTTGAATTAATGGAAATGTTGCTTGTGAAATCACCTTCTGCAACTGTATTAACACATTTTTCTATTTTTGATATTGAATCTAGCATATTCATATATACACTAGAAAAAAGGTACAAAGCTGCAATAACAAGTAAAAGAGAGGAAAAAACATTGATAAAAATATCAGACTGAATATTGGTTTTTCTTTTTATTAACAGATTAATTAATTCGTTATAGCAAGAATCGTAAAGATTTAACACAGAGTCAATCAACTGAGTGCCTTCGTCAAAATATTGAGTGGCTTCAATTTCAACGCTGTCTGGTATTAATAGCTTATCTGAAGTGGTATTGATAAATTTAATAATTTTATGGTCAATTTGTTCGAAAGAGCGAGAGAGTTCTTTTAAATTTTCACCTAACGAATTTGCACTTTTAAAATTATGTGCCATTTTGCTTCGAAGCTGTTGTAATTGTTTATTATGGTTCGACAATGCGATGAAAGTATCAGCATCAAATTTACCTTGGGTTGAAACACCAGTACCAATCCCTCGAGTTTTTCCTATAACATCTACGATCGAAGGTAAATTTTTGACGGTCATTTGGATTAAGAAAGATGATTGATGTCCAGAATCTGTAAATAGGGTACTCGATTCTAAAATATTATTCATTAGCAGACTAACTCGATTGATAATATTCGAATACGACTTAAAGTTTTTTTTTGTGTCCATTGAAGGTGAAATTAAAACTAACTGGTTCCAATCTGTTTGAATGGCACGTGCTTCTGAGCTTTCTGCACTCTTCAGATCTTTAAATGTATCAAGGTTTATAAGCGTATCTAGTTTTTTTTTCAGAATTTGAGTAGTTGAATCAATATCATTTTTTACTGATTGGTTGCCGTTAAGGAAGGCGTGGGTTAATCCTCTTGATTTTGCCATATTCTCGAGAATGGGTTTGAATGTATTGATAATGGTTAATTTTTCAATCTCTTGGTTTGTTTTTTCTATCTCTTGGCTATGTTTAGTTAGAGTGTAGTGAGCAACATAACCTACCGGTATTAGATATAAAGTAAAAATTAGAGCAAATTTCTTAGCAATAGATAATTGGCTGACTACCTTAATTCCTGGAGATAATAGTAACTTTAACATAATAGTGCCTAGTGAATTTAGAGTCAGAATATCGATTGGATTTCGACTTTATATGAGTGAGGATTTTAAACTGATTGTTTAATAATATTATAGACAAGATATGGAATTTTGCATTGTAGTCGAAATATGGATTAAAGTGAGGCTCTTATCCAGGGCAAACGGGTTATAAATAACCAATTCGGCTAACTTAAACCAACAGTCAGTACTTTCATCCCATCCTGCTTTAAGACGCTTCGATTTAATACCCATTTTTGCTGTTTTCTCGTTCTTGAATCAGTTTAAGGCGATTTTATTTAAAAAAGAAAAATTGGCAGCGGCATTTCCACTCCTTAATCGACATTGATCTTCATTAAAACTGACATCTAGTTGCTAGTGGTGTTTATTCTCGACATGCCAATGATCTCTGATCCCAGTACCAATAAATTCAGTATCTTTGCCGAATTGACTGGTGATGTAATATCGTCGCTCAACTGAGCGCTCACTTTTCCTGACTGATGGGTAAGTGTTTATCAAGCAATTTAACCAGATCATATCGTTTGATTAAACCAGCAACCAGTCCAAGATGATCAATGGGTTGTAATTTTAATTGTTCAAAATCAACAGAAGCGGCCATTAAGTCAGAAATTTAGTGGTCAAATAAGTGTGTTGATTATTTCAGACAATTAACAAGAATGCTGTGATCTTTTCGCTATAGGTTGTTTGATCTATTGCTGATATTCGTGTGATCTATCTCGCACAAAAAAGAATTTTGTTTGAGTGTTTGGGGCGGAATGTGAGTTTAAATATTGAACGCTAGGCGTTTCTCTGTGATTTCAATTGCGTTGATGATAGAAAAACCGAAAAGAACGACGTAGAGACGCAAAGTTTTTTTGTCAAAATAGAATTGTTGGAAAAATGAACTGGCTAAAGTGGATTTGGGGAATTATAGCAGCTTGACAAGTGCTATTCATTTAAGTAGTATTTATGTGAGTGGTTCGTAAAGGTGTTTTAAAATGGCTAATCAAGCAATCGATATCAATTATATATTTTCTTCAAACTCCAAATTATTAATGGAAACTAAACTAGTTAAAGATCTAGAGTTTTCTATTGAACAACAAGGTATATTACTTGAAGTTGAAAGAAAACAAGTGGTTTACTGGGTATTACGCTTTTTAAAATTTCACAATCATCAGCATCCAACGGACTTATCTAAAACTGATATAGAATCCTTTTTATCATCGCTAGCAACCGAAAATAACTATAATCAAAAACTCCAACAAAGTGCTGAAAAGTCAATTCAATATCTATATACAACATTTCTAAAATTACCCATTTCGCAACTTAATTATATTAGTGTTCAACAACGTAAAGGTTACATTTCTTATTTTGGAGAAAATAAATGCAGACAGGTGGCGAGTCATTTATCAGGTAAAAGCCTTTTAATATTAGAGTTGATGTTGCTTGGAAAATTAAGGTTTTCGGAAGTAGCTAAATTGAAAGAATCAGATATTGATATCAAAAATAATAGAATTAATATTTTTGATGATAAATCAGCATATTCTGATAGAAAGCTATTATTCACGATAAGCATACCTCTTAAGCTAATATTAGACTTGAGAATTCAAAAAATGAGAATTAAACAGCTTTTTGGTTGTTCAAATAGTAAGTTTAAACGTTCTAAAATGAGTGAGATAAAAAATGATTTTTTATTTCACTCTGGTAAATTTATATATGGCTCAGAGAAAAAAATAGTTAATATAAAACAAGAATTCAAACAAGATTTAAAAAGAGTGATAGAGCAACTTAATAGAAAGGATGCTAATTTACTAGATACTAAGAGCGAAAGGCGTTTTAAACAGTTAAGGATGTCTTTATATGAGAGAGATACAAATAGTTTAGTCTCTAATAGAGTCATGTTTTTAGACAATATGGAACAAAAACGGATAAGAAATAAGGATCTTCAGTTTGAATTAGAGGTCGCTTAGTGTGCAAAATTAAAAAAACTATACTGATTGAGCTATGTTAAAATCTAATTTTCACCTTCAAATGTAATTACACGATGAAAATATCTGCAGAAATCAGTCTCTATCCGTTAGATTCTGAATATTTAAGTATTATAAAAGATATCGTTGAGAGGCTTAACCAAGACCCAAGGGTCTCGTGTTATACTAATACAATGAGTAGCCAAATATTTGGTGAGTTTGATGAAGTTATGGATGTCGTTAAAGAAACGCTGGCATATTCTTTTAAAAAGTATAGCAAGCAGGTTTTGGTAGCTAAATTTTTAAATAGCGATGTTGAGCCAGACAAGAATATAGAACCCTCAGTAATAACTAAATAGTTTTGACTTTCTTTTGGATCTTTTCATAAAGCAATTAAGTATTACTTCTTATTGGGAGTGGTGCGCGGTTATTTTCGCTTTGGCTTATTTAACTCTAGCTATTAAAGAAAATATCTGGTGTTGGCCTTGCGCATTCTTTAGCACGGCTATATATGCCTGGTTATTTTTTGATGTAAACCTATTTATGGAATCCTTTTTAAATGCTTATTATTTAATAATGGCAGTTTACGGTTGGATGCAGTGGTCAGGTTCTGAAAATAATAACCAAGACAATTTACTTTCACCATTCAATATTATTAGTTGGAAATTAAGAACTCATATAATAATTATTTTACTGTTATCAATAGGCGTTTTAATTACAGGTTATTTACTATCCAGTTTTACAACCCAAGACTTTGCTTATTTAGATTCATTCACTACGATATTTGCTTTAGTAGCGACCTATATGATCACTAAAAAGGTACTAGAAAATTGGCTTTACTGGATAGTCATTGATTTAATATCGGTCTATTTGTTTTATTCAAAAGGTTTGGTATTAACCTCAACATTATTCTCACTCTATGTTATATTAGCCGTAATAGGTTGGTATAAGTGGAAAACAGAATTTCATTTGACTAACTTGGATAAGTTAAAGCCCTTATTGTGAAAATAATTGTTCAAAAACAACCTAGCTGGTGGAGGCATTCTTTTCTAGCTTGGAAGGAGTTAGATGCTTTTTTTTGCAGCCTAGGGAGTTTGTTAGGAAAGAGCTTTATGAGGCATCATAGAGTGGAAAACTGGCGCCCTATTTCAATTGGTCGATCAAATATAAGTTATTGTTTTTCTGGAAATAAACAGAATTATTTTATTCAAATAATTATTCAATCTAATAATCAATTCCTGCCATACGAACGTTCTATAGCTTTAGATAAAGTTGTTACACCTAAATCATTTAGAAAACTATCATCTTGTTTAGTTGATACGTATTTTCAGTCAAATGAAGTTCGTATACAGCAGTGGTTTGAATCCGAATCATTGAATATAAGGTTAAATGGAAGCATTAAAATAATTGATTTCTTAGCTAAATTTTTAGCCGACTTACACTCAGTAAAATCAATTCAATTACCTAATTTTGATCTTAATAAACACTTACACAAATATAGAATGATCGCATTAAGTAAAGATAAAAATAAGAATTTAATATCAGAAATAAATACATGTTTGGAACAATCATTATCAATGCTTAAATGGTATCAATGTTGCACTCTATGTCATTATGATCTAAATCTTAATAATATTTTGATTAATAAGAAAAATATGAAGATTAAAATTGTTGATTGGGAGTATGTTTGTATTGGTGATCCTATTTTAGATTTAGCCGCAGTCATTAAAAATTTCGAACTATCTGGGGAGCAAGAAAATCATTTTATTTCTTGTTATAAAAATTCTATCAGTAAGTGCTTATTAGATAAAATAAACATTAGCAACAAAAAATTAGATAACATGAAACGATTAAATCAATGTATCTACCAGTTATGGGAGTATGGACACTAAAGTAATCATTCTAGTATCTAATTGAATTTTGTATAGAGTTTTAATAACAACACAAACTTACTTACAATTTTTCACATGAAAATGTAACCCCTTACCCATAAATATCATCTATAGTTTAGTTATTGCAATTATTGGCGACAAAATGAACCATCCCAATAGTTTCATTTATTATTGCTAGCAGAAAAGGATATTTTATATGAGAAGTTCAAATTACCTAAGACGCGCAAAAAGAACACAAAATAGAAACAGTATTGATACGAATGCACTTTTCACTAGTAGTGATCAAGTGGTCGGAAAAGATACGCTTGCTTCAATAATGGATGTCACAATGACTAGCGTAGAACGATGGATCCACGATGGAATGCCAGCTGAACAGCGGGGAAGTCAAACCCAAGAATGGATATTTAATCTAAATGATGTAAGAAATTGGAAATCTAGTTTCTAAAGAGCTTACAAATAGTGATTTTGTTATGTCATATATCCTAAATCAATGTAGAAATCCCCCAGTATGTTTGATTTTTCTCAAATCTCAACTACTTTATAATATATGAAGTTATTTTCTATTTAGCTAAATAGGTAAGATAGTTAATACTAATTTTATGTTAATAAAGCTACTGGAGCAAAAAATGAAGGTACAGCAAAAGGGTTTCACCCTAATGGAAATGATTGGTGTAATGGCCGTAATTGCAATATTAGCGGCTGTTGCCACACCAAAAATATTTGAAGCAATAGAGGATGGTAAGGTTTCTGCGTATATTGGTGAAGCAAATCAATTAAAACTCGCTGCCACACGGTACTACAAAGATACTGGAACTTGGCCTCGGCACATCCCTAGTCATGCAGATAGTAGATATCATAACTTAATGGTGAATGATTCGAACGGAAGTGGAGCCCCAATCAAGGGGTGGAATGGCCCTTATTTAGATAAAGAGCTTACTAATCAGATTACCAAAGGCGGCTATCAAGACCTTCTTTATACAGGTGATTCAAATTGGAATTGTGACATAGATGGAGATGGCAATAGAGATGGAAGCTTTTTAGCTTATCGTGCGGATGGCATTAGTGATGAGTTAGCAAAAAAGATAAGTAGCATCATTGATAGCGATGGTGACGTTACGACTGGCAATAAGAGTTGGAAAGCCGCTGGTAAAGTAAAAAGATATGGTACTAACAGTGATCATGGAAGTATTCTAATATATTGTTTAAATTAAAACGTTAATTCTTAATTAACAGAAAATTGTGAATGCCCCCGTCACGCGTCAAAAACCCTTAGGCCAGCGTCTTTTAGATGCTGGCCTTATTTCCGATCTACAACTAGATTTAGCGCTTAGAGAACAAAAACGCCAGAGGCGAATGTTAGGTGAAGTTTTAGTTGAACTTGGTTTCGTTAACCCTGATGTATTAACCGGCACTTTAGCAACAGAAAATAAAACTGAGGTTATAGAATTAGATCGCATATCGATTGATGAAGATGTCTTGCCATTAATTGCTTATGAAATGGCCAAAAAGCATAAAATGATCGCTATTGATCTTGCAGGAGATGTTTTAACTGTGGTTTTTGCTGATGCATTTGATGTAGTTGCAATAGATCTTGTTGAAAAAGAAACTCAAAAAACAGTAAAAGTTGTTACCGCACATGAGACCTCAGTTTTAGAAGCAATTGAGCATAATTACTCACATGGCGGAACAATTAATCAAACCATTGATCTTTTACTATCTGAAGGAATTACATCGGAAGAAGGTGCGGAAAACATCTCTCCAATGGTACGTCTCGTTGATCAAATTATTGGTCATGGTGTTAAAAATAATGCTGCAGACATACATCTAGAGCCGGATGATAAGGTGTTAAGAATTCGTTATCGAATCGATGGTGTGTTAAAAACTCAAATTCTAATCCCTTCTGAATTAAGACCGGCGTTAACAGCAAGACTAAAACTATTATCAGGAATGAATATATCAGAAAAAAGAATCCCTCAGGACGGTAGAATACATTTTACGTATGGTAGCAAAGAAATAGATTTAAGAATTTCAACACTGCCAACCAATTACGGTGAAAGTGTTGTTATGAGGATTTTAGATTCCGCTAGCGTAAAACTTTCAATTGACTGGTTAGGATTTTCCAAAAATGATAAGTCAAATTTTGAAAACTTAATGAATCAACCATTTGGCATGGTATTAATCACGGGGCCTACAGGAAGTGGCAAAACGACCACTTTATATACAGCACTTGGTTTAATCGACAAAGAATCAAAAAGTGTATTTACTTTAGAAGATCCTGTTGAATACTCTTTACCGAACATAAGACAAACGCCTATTAATCCAGAAATAGGAATGACATTTGCCAATGGTCTTAAAGCTTTATTAAGACAAGATCCAGATGTCATTCTTATTGGAGAAATTAGAGATTTAGAGACGGCGGAATTAGCCATAAGAGCGGCATTAACAGGACATCTTGTTTTAACAACTTTACATACAAATACAGCGGCTGGTGTAATTCCTAGATTAATTGATATGGGGATCGAAAAATATCTTTTACCTCCTGCTCTAATGGCGAGTATTGGTCAGCGTCTAGTTAGAAAACTTTGTCAACATTGCAAACAAACCTCAAAAGATAGTTTGAAACTTATTGAGGAATATAAACTAGACAGTTTATTAGTTGAGTCCGATATTATTTTTGAACCTACAGGTTGTAAGAAATGTAATCAAACAGGATACAAAGGACGGTTGGCAATTTACGAAGTTTTAAATATAACAGATGAAATGCATGATCCAATAATTCAAGGGCAATCAACTGATGAAATTGAAAAAATTGCTAGAAAAAATGGAATGACAAGTATGTTAGAAGACGGAATTGATAAAGTTAAACAAGGCCTAACTTCTGTAGAGGAAGTTATGAGATTGGTCAAATAATCATGGTTGATTTCGTTTATTCCGCGGTTGATAAAAAAGGTCATTCGATGGATGGCATAATGTCGGCAGAGTCAGAATTAGAGTTAGATCATAGGTTACAGGAGTTAGGTTATTGGTTAATTGATGCTAGTAAAACATCTAGACAAAAGAACACTTTTGGTAATAAAGGGGTTTCAAGGAAAGAACTAGTCGATTTTTTTAATGGATTAAATTCAATGCTATCAGCGGGAATATCAATTTCTGAGTCAATATCGGCAATTGCAGAAGAAACGGAAGTAAGGCATTTTTCCGTAATATTAAGAGACTTAAAGCTCAACGTAGAGGCAGGCAATACACTAGATGATGCAATGGGAAAACATCCGAAGGTTTTCAACAATCAGATTGTAAACTTAATAAAAGCTGGCGAGTATAGTGGAAATCTAGGTCAATCATGTGAAGATATTAGTGAGCATTTAGAGTGGTTAGATGGAATCATGTCTGATATTAAACAAGCAAGTATTTATCCAATTTTAATATTTTCAGCGGTTATGGGTCTTGTTTTTTTAATGTTTACCTTTGTAGTACCAAGATTTAGTAAAATTTTTGACAGTATGAATTTAGAGCTGCCACCTTTGACACAAGCCGTTGTATCTATTGGAGAATTTACAAGCTCAAATTGGTATTTACTCCTCACAGCCCCTATTGCAATAATCGTTATTCTTAAAATAGGTCCAAAATATAGTGCAGCATTTGGATATGCTTTAGATAAGCTAAAATTAAATTTACCCGTGTTTGGTAAGCTTAATCGAATGATAGTGCAATCAACATTTTGTCATAACCTAGCGCTTCTATTAAAAGCAGGTGTTCCAATTCTTCAAGCGCTTTCTATATGTAAAGGTCTAGTTGGTAATCGGGTTATGGAGAGAGCTGTATTGGACGCAGAGCTCGCTGTAACAGATGGACAAAAAATGACGAACGGATTAAGAGCACATAATGTTATCTCATCCATTGTAATGAGAATGATGGTGGTAGGTGAAGAAACTGGAAGACTAGATCAGTCGTTAGAGTATGCCTCCATTCGTTTTGATAAAGAAGTCCCAAGACAAATAAAGCGAGTATTCGGAGTTTTAGAACCTATGATAATGTTGGTATTAATCAGTATTGTTGGTCTTATTGGTGGAGCCGTTTTTTTACCAATGTTTAGTATGATGTCAGGTTTAAGTAATTAGATATGTTTAATATTAAAAAACAAAAAGCATTTTCCTTGATGGAATTAATTGCAGTAATGGCAATTATGGCAATTATGGCTGGAACATTAGCGCCAAGTATTTTTAATCAAATTAAGCGGGCAAAGGCTGATGCTGAAATTCAGAATCTTAAAACGATCATGCAAAGTTTAAGTTTATATATCCAAGACAAGAAAGTAATACCAACCAGTTCTACAATCTCCTGGACACAGGCAATCGCAACGGTGAGTAATATATCTATACAAAAAATTGAATTCAATGATAACGATTTTAGAAGACGTTTAATATTTGATCCACAATTCTTAACCAATGTAGATAGCAGTTTTAGTGGAGTAACACAAAACCAAGGCCTTGCTGTAGAACCAGTTTCTCCTAGGGTAATGATTATCAGTAATCTAACTGCAAATGTAGCAAGTGTTGCTAATAATAGCAGTGTTTTTAATGATATATGGCAACAGAACACTTCAGCTTTAATTAAAGAATCAGCCGATATAAAAATTGAAAGGATTAATTTAAAAAGCATCTTTCATCGAATTGTTTTGAGTAATGCAAATAGTACTCAAGCCTCTTATCAACTAGAAAGTGGTAGTGTTATATCAGTTCCTGCTGCAAGTGGTGGTGATGGAATAATTATACGCTGGGTAATTGATCAATCCAAAATATCGCTATACAGTGCCCCTGTTTCTGGAACTAGTGTTTTACAACAAACAAGTATTTTACAAAGCGACTGGACATCTCGTTATCAAACCAATGGTACAATTTGGTTTTGGGGACAGCCATGAACAAGTCTAAGTTTACAATATCCTGGATTTATGGCGAATTTAGAATTACTCGAATGCAACGTAGTTTTTCCTTAGAACGATGGACAGCTCCCTATCCAGTATATGACCTATCGACTTTAAATAAAGCTTTGGTTGATGCCAGTGAACATATGGATCTTTCTAAAGGTGGCGAACTCACGATTGCATATGAAGATGACTTGCATACTCATGAATTTTTTGACGTTCCGAACATGTCAAAAAGTGATTTAAGTAAATTTCTCCAGCGTAAAGTAGAAAATAATAAACCATTTAAAGAAAAAGCATCATGGTGTTTTCATGAGGCAATTCATAGCCCCGATGAAGAAGGTATAATACTTCATATAATGCCAAAACATATTATCGATGCCATTGTTCGAGTTTGTCAGGAATTTTATCTTACTCCAAAACAATTGGTTCCTTTAAGCGAAATAGTAACAGGCATTGTTCAAAACTATGAAGAAGTTGATGAAGACTTACTGATTGTAGTCGCCTTATTTAAAGAACGTGTTGAAATACTAGTCACTTTAGGTAATGGGGAAGTTCTTTTTATTAGAGAATTACCCTATTCAGGTTTTACTTCGGAACATCAACGTCTAACCTTAGATATCAATCGTACATTACGGTATGTAAAGCAGAAGTATAGAAAACAAGCTGAAAAAATTTGGCTAATTGGTGAAGGTTCTGAAAAGTTGGTCAATGAAATAGAGCAATTCGTTGAAGGTAATATTAGTTTTGATCCAAATGGGTTAGATCCATTTTATTGGGCAAGTGAAGTTTCCAATATTGCAGGTGAAACTTCAGCAAATTTTATTCCGGTACTTGCTCGTAAAAAATTAAATAGAACATTTTTTTACAGAGCCGCTATTTGGGCATGGTTTTCATTAATAAGTGTAGCGTTAATATCTGCTGGGTATATTGAACTTCAAGTCAAACAAAAACATAATGATACTGCACAATTAATTCAATCAATAGAAGAGAATAGAAAAGAAATAGATCGTATAACATCATTAATTTATACAAGTGAGCGGGGTAAAAAAAGGTTAAATTTATTAAAGGCTAACAACCGAAATCTTCCTGCCCTCTTTGTTAACCATTTGGGAAGTATGTTGCCGGAAGGTTTAGTTGTAAAGCATCTAACAATCGTACAAAATAATAAAAGAAGAGAATTATCTATAAAAGGTGAAAGCTCTATTCCTTTATCGATGTTATCTGAATCATTAGAGGACTTTGAGACAAGGCTATCAAGTTCACCTTGGAATATTCGAATAATTACGAGTTGGAAACATAATTGGTTGAAACAGTTAGAAGCTGGTGGTATATCAAATAAACAAAAAGTAGCATTTGAAATCATTGGTGAAATGCAATGAATCAATCAGAAAGTACGCACATAAATGATGAGCTGAGTTTTGAAGAATTAGATTTAAATGATTTTGTAGATAGTGATAAAACTCATGAAATTGATATTGAAAATACAAATAACCCAGAAAGACGTAGAGCGGTTAGAGCGCCAAAGCAAGAGGTAAAAGGGAGGTTACGATATCAATTAAAACTAGATAGTATTGGAAAATATATTTTTGAAACCAATATTGGAAGAGTGATATTCTCGATAATTTTAGCCCTATCCGTTTGGCTTTTAATCTGGGAGTTTAGTTTTAGGTTAGATTTTCTGGAAAATAATATAACACGTAACAGTGAGAACGGAGAATTAATGTCAGAGCTAGAATTACTTCAAAGTCAATGGAGTGAAGATGACTTGCAGAAAATTGAGAGAAACATTAAAAAGGCCGAATCAAAAATATTTAATAGTGTACCTAGTTTAGCTGGATGGCTAAACTCAAAAAATAGTGCGGCCAGCCAATTAGGTTTTATTCTAAAATATAACATGGGTAGTGCGCACAAAGTGGATGTTGATGGAACTTACGCAATGCCTGTTAGTTTTGATTTGCATGCAAAAAATAAGAGTAAAAACATTTATATTAAAGCGTTAACTTTTATTCGAAGTATTATTGATGAAAATCGTCGGTTGGAAATCGTTTCTACTGAGTTTGTTGCGGAAAAGCAAGGGGTAAGGCATTTTTCTCTCACAATTAACTTATGGGTTAAAGATCCCAATGGAATTATTTCCATAAAAAAATCAAATGAAGCGAGTGATGATGTCGAACTTATTCAATAGCTACTTAAAGCAAACATCCAATTCGGAAATTGCAAAAAATGTACTGATTGTTTTAATGGTGGTTTTTGCTTTCTATATTATTTTTGAAAATGTTATATCTCCTCTTCTAGGTTCTCAATCTGATGACGGGCAAATAAATACAGAAATACCATATGACATGATGAGTGATGGTGCAGATAATGAGCTAGAATCTAATCAGGTGCCGATGAAATTAGTTGACACCTCGCAATTATTTTGGAATGAAAAACCTAAGCGAGATCCTTTTTCTTTGCATATACTTAAAGGTAAGGCAGGATTAATTAAGCCTATTTCGACTGATACTTTAACCAAGTATTTGAAAGATACGAAGCATTTAACGATTGGTGTAAAACCAAAGTTAACCGGAATCATAAAAGGTGTTGATTCTAATTATGCCATTATTGATGGAAAAATTATGAAAATAGGCGATAGCATTCGTGGATTTAGCTTAGAGTCAATCTTAAATAAATCAGTCAAACTTAAAAAACATACAAAAACAATTACCATCAGAATAAGTGATGGAGAAGATAATGCATAGACTAATATATAAAATTTTAAAGAATAATTATTTTCGATTAACTGCAATGTTAGCAATTAATATCATTTTAACAAGCTGTTCAATTTTTGAACCTGTACCAGAAAAGGAAATATTTCCTAGGTTTCATAAGCAAATTGATAGTAAGCCTGATTTAAGTAGTTTAAATAAATTGTCATTACAAGGCAGGCTATCTTATCCAAAAATAGGTTTTGAGTTACCAGTAAAAACACAAGAGAAACTTTATAGTTTTGAAGCTAAAGCAATCCCCGTTAAGAAAGCGTTAAAATTATTTGCAACAGCATATAATTTAAATTTGTTAGCAGATAATGATGTTGCTGGCGAAGTCACTGTATCTTTTAATGATTTGGCATTTGAACAGTCAATGACTGCGTTACTAGGATCTCTAGGTTACTATTGGGAAGCTGATAATAACTTAATTAGAGTAAAATCCTGGCAAACGAAACTCTTTAATATTGACTATATTAGATTAAACCGCATAGGATATTCATCAAGTGAAGCTCAAGTCAGTTCGGGAAGTTCCTCTTCTGGAAGTGGAGATTCCGGAGGTGGCGGTGGAGATTCCCAAGCAGGAAAAATCAGTATTAAGCAAGAAAATCGTGTCGAGTTTTGGGATGAGCTTGAAAAACAACTTAAAATACTAGTTTCGGAAGAAGGACGCTTAGTGATGAATAAGATATCTGGAACCGTTCAAGTTTCAGATAGACATCCCCGAGTAAAAGCGATAGAAAATTATTTAGCTGATGTTAATGATGCGGTTCATCGTCAGGTTGATATACAAGTTAAAATTTTGGAAGTTACATTAAATGATGATTTTAGTTTGGGTGTCGATTGGACAAAAATAGTCGATGCAGGTTTGAGGGGAACTCAAACAGCGTTTAGGATCAGTAATATTATTTCTAGTCCTGTTGGTGTTGGAGCAGCATTGTCTCCAACTTTATCTCTTAGCACTTTTGATGTAAATAACGCAGGACGAAATAATGTTACCTCGTTAATCAATGCGTTAGAAGAACAAGGCGAAGTTCAAATAGTTTCACAACCTCATATTCGAACGCTAAATAATCAATCAGCTCTCATTAAAGTTGGAACAGATAGAACATTTTTTAGACGTGAACAAAACACTGATAATACAACATCTGGTTCAAATACCACTACGACTGACGTGCCTCAAGTTGTAACAGAAGGTATTGTTCTTTCAATTACACCTCAAATTTCTAAAGATGGATGGGTAATGATGGATGTTTCACCTGTTGTTACTAGGGTTTCAAGTGTTAGTGAAGTACGAGGTTCTGCAGGAAATATTCAATCTTCAGCTCCTAATTTAGACATCAGACAAACTTCATCATTAGTCCGTGCTTTTAATGGCGAAACTGTAGTGATAGGCGGATTAATTCAAACTCAGGAGTCTAGAACAAATAGAGGCGTTCCTGGTTTAAAAGATATCCCCGTGGCAGGAAAATTATTTCAAGGTCAATATGACAATGTAACACGTAAAGAGTTAATTATATTTATTACACCAAAATTAATTGATGCTAAATAGGAATAACAGAAGATGAAATATCATTTTAAACAATTGCTTCAAGTTAAAAATATTTTAACGGTTTGTGTATTGAGTTGTTCCATCAATTCAACTTTTGTTTTTGCTAAAACTGAGTCACAAGAATTTATTGTTAGTATAGAAAAACGTTTGGCGAATGCTCAAGCGCTTGAAGAAAAAGGTCAATTACGATTGGCATTAAGTAAAACACAAAAATTATTCTCAGAAAATAGCCTTCACAAAGAAGTTGCGATTGCCTATGCATCACAACTTATTAAATACAAAAATGCAAATAAGGCTAAACAAGTTATTCAACCTTTTACTAAAAGTGTACCTAACGACTGGAGAGTTTGGTTTTGGTTAGGTAGTGCGCAGCTTTTACAGAGTGATTTAGAGAATGCATCTGATTCACTGTCTACAGCGCTTAGCCTAAATGGTGAGGAAATTTCTATTTGGGTTCAAAAGGCCATTGTAGAACAGGAAAAAGGTAACTCAAAAGCCTCCCTAAATTTATTACAAGTTGCTAATAGTTTAGAGCCTAATAATTCTGCTGTCTTGATTAACTATGCCTATGCAAATGAATCCGAAGGTGAAATTAATAAAGCCGTTAAACTCTATCGTTATTTTCTTCAATTATCAGCCTCAGATCAAACTAAAGGAGTACTTCGAAGTGAAATAATGCTTAGATTAGTACAAATTTCTTCAGCACAATCTATCGTTAATGAAGAGATTATTGACTAAGTTATTATCCATTTAAAATAGAAGCTAAGGTTTTACTGCTTTGGTGTTAATCCCAACACCAACTACTTCACCGTCTGGCTGTTCTCCTTGAACAATAATAACTTCAACACGTCGATTTGTAGCACGCCCCTCAGATGTTAGATTATCAGCAATAGGTTTAGTGTCTGCATAGCCATTAATTACAAATCGTTCTTTTTTAAGTTTACCACTTTTTAATAGCTCTCTTGTAACTGAGGCGGCTCTACCGCCAGATAATTCCCAATTTGAACGGAAATATTCATCATTAATGGGGAGACTGTCGGTATGACCTGCTACTCTAATTTCGCCATCGGTTTCAGTTAATATATTTTCAATCTTTTTAATTACAGGTAAAAATTTTCTTTCAATTGTGTCAGATGCAGAACCAAAAGAGCCTTTTTCTCTAATTCGTATAACTACGTAGGCACCCTTTGCTAATAGCTCTACTTGACCTTCTAATATTTCTTTTGACATTTTCCCCGCAATTTCTTGCGCTAAAGCTTCGGCTTCTTCGGCAGCTTTTACGGCCGCATCTTTTGCCGCTTGGACTTGTGCTAGAATTTCTTCATTTGTTTCTTTAAGCTCGTCACTGGATTCTTCTTTTGCATCTGCTTTGTCTGTTCCAGGACCTTCACCTTCTTTCTCATCTTTTCCCTTTCCTTCATTTTCCTCTTCTTCGGCCTCATCAAAATCTAGTGTTTCACGGGTAACGTCAATGGTTTGTTGCATAACGGCTTCTATCACCGTAGGTTGTGGTTTTCCAGGTGAAAACTCTTTAGCTATAATACTGGTGCCTTTAGGAATATCACGAACGTGGACTTTATTTTGAACACCAAAGGCTACTTTCATTGAGCCTGCGATTTGCTTAAACTTCAAGACATCCATTTCAGCAAATGATAGTAATAAAACAAAAAAGCACATAAGTAATGCCATTAAATCAGCAAAAGTGCCCATGTAAGCAGGGAGTCCTTCGGGGGGGCAGTCGCATTCCGCCTCTTCACTCATTGGTTAATTTTTCTCATATAACCTACTCTTCCGCCGTTGGGCGTTTGCCTTCTTGTAAATAACCATGTAAAACTTGTTCAATAACTCTTGGATTTTGACCTGCTTGAATGCCTAAAAGCCCATCAATCATTAATGATTTAGAAACTTTCTCTTCATCATCACGAAATCCGAGTTTGCCAGCAATTGGAATTCCCACCATATTGGCCATAATAGCGCCGTATAATGTTGTTAAAAGAGCAACCGCCATAGCTGGACCAATTGATTTAGGATCATCCATATTAGAAAGCATCGCTACCAATCCAACTAATGTTCCTATCATACCCATAGCAGGAGCGATATCTGCCATTGCTTTGAATATCGTAGCTGCATGCTTGTGTCGAGTCGAAGCCATATTGACATCTTTTTCAAGTATTCCACGGACGACATCGCCATCATGACCATCTACTAATAAACCGATCCCTTTTTTTAAGAAATCTTGCTCAATAGTGGCTCCTTCTAGTGCTAATAAACCACTTTTTCTAGCCATATCAGCTAACTCAACTATTTGAGCAATTAATTCTTCATTATTGATGGCTTTGAACGTTAAAACTTTCATACCCGCTTTTGCGGCCGCTAAAAAGTCTCCTAAAGAATAAGTCATCATCACAACAAAGTGAGTGCCCACTACAACAATCAATATTGATGGTGCATCAATAAAGGTGATAATCGATCCACCTAATACCATTGCCATAACGACCATTGCGATCGCGCCTAAAAGTCCTACTAAAGTACCTATATCCAAAGCTTTTCTACTCAACTTTTAATCCTTACTAAAAGATTAGCTAATATTTACAACTATTCCAGTGAAACGAAAAATAAAGTTGCTATATCAATCTAAAAATCACTCTTTAGTGAGCAATTCATTCCCTTGTCTACAAAAATACGAGACAATAGCGAAATATCTCACTTTAATTGAATATTAGACGATAAAATGGCGACTAAAAAATCAGAGACTGCATCTTTTGAAACCCAATTAGAAGCTTTAGAAATGATAGTTCAAGGGTTGGAAACTGGTGACTTAACCCTAGAAGATTCGCTATCTCAGTTTGAGAAAGGCGTTGTTCTTACAAAGGAGTGTCAAACTATTCTTAACAGTGCCGAGCAGAAAGTATCCATTTTAACGGCTGGGAAATTAGAAGATGCTAACCTTGACTAATGAAAAAACTCAAGCTATTTGCTGTCTTTTAACTTACGCATAAAACTAAACTAATTATTGTTAAATAATGTCCTATAAAGAATTTCTAAAATGTACCCAAGAAAGAGTTCAAAATTGTTTGGAATTAATGCTTCCTGCAAGCAATATAAATCCACAAAGCCTTCATACCGCAATGCGGTATTCGGCATTAAATCCAGGTAAAAGAATTCGCCCTGCGCTTGTTTATGGGACAGGTGAAATGCTTAATGTCGATATTAAACTGTTAGACACGCCAGCTGTGGCGGTTGAATTGATCCATGCTTATTCCCTGATTCACGATGATCTTCCCTGTATGGATGATGATGATTTACGACGCGGCATTCCAACTTGTCATGTGAAATTTGACGAAGCAACAGCGGTTTTAGCGGGAGATGCTTTGCAAACGTTGGCATTTGAAATTCTAGTGAATGCTTGGAAAGAAAACATATCAGACAATAAAAAATTGGGAATGTTAGCTTTACTATCTAAAGCAAGTGGCTCGTTAGGTATGGGTGGAGGGCAAGCAATCGACTTGTTGATGACTAATAGCCCTTCAAATAATTCAAGTGATCTTGAAACCTTAGAATCAATGCATCGAATGAAAACGGGCGCATTAATTAAAGCAAGCGTCGAGCTTGGCTTTTTAGCAAGTGATTGTGAAGATCAGGTTGTACTTTCTAATTTACGAACTTATAGTGAAAACCTCGGTTTAGCTTTTCAAATTAGAGATGATATTTTAGACATTGAAAGTGATACAGAAACCTTGGGAAAACCTCAGGGATCTGACATCGATAAAAATAAGCTAACCTTTCCTGCAATTTTAGGCATGAAGGGTGCAAAAAAGAGAGCGCAAGAACTTATTGATGCGTCACATGGAGCTTTGGATCGGTTACCGTTTCAAAGTAATAAATTAGCTGACTTTGCAAACTATGTGATTAATCGAGAAAAATAAAGAGCAAAACTATAAATGTTATGTGATCCAAAACAATATCCATTACTTGCCAGTATTAATCATCCAGAAGATTTACGAATGCTCGATCGTGATGACTTGCAAACAGCTAACGATGAGTTACGAGAGTTTTTAATCAATAGTATTGCTCATTGTGGAGGCCATTTTGCTGCAGGACTCGGAACGGTTGAATTAACTATTGCACTACATTATTTATTTGATACTCCCAATGATAAAATAATTTGGGATGTCGGCCACCAAGCTTATCCTCATAAAGTATTAACCGGTAGAAAAGAAAATTTAAGATCAATTAGACAAACAAATGGTTTACATCCTTTTCCTAGTCGTTTTGAAAGTGAGTATGATGCCTTTGGTGTAGGTCATTCAAGTACTTCAATTAGTGCCGCATTAGGCATGGCTGCCGCCGCAAAAGCGAAGGGTGATGATAGACGATTTGTCGCCGTAATTGGTGATGGTGCTATGACTGCTGGTATGGCATTTGAAGCGCTTAATCATGCCGCCTCTCTAGATGTCAATTTGACCGTTATACTCAATGATAACGATATGTCTATTTCTGAAAATGTAGGTGGTTTTAGAAATTATTTAGCAAAAATATTATCTGGGAAATTTTATTCAGGTTTTAAAGAAAGCGGTAAAAAAGTAGTAAAAAATATGCCAAAGATTTCCCGTTGGGCGCATCGAGTGGAAGAGCATTTAAAAGGCATGGTGATGCCCGGTACATTATTTGAAGAGTTAGGTTTTAATTATATTGGTCCGATAGATGGGCACGATTTAGATTCACTTTTAACAATGATTGGCAATATTAAAAAGTTAAGCGGTCCGCAAATACTTCATATCGTTACAACAAAAGGGAAAGGCTATAGCCCTGCAGAAGACGATCCGATTGCCTATCATGCTGTTCCTACCTTTAACCGAAAAGACTCTAAATTACCACCAAGTAAAAAGAAAATAACCTACTCTAATATTTTCGGAAAATGGTTATGTGACATGGCAAAACAGAATGAAAAATTAATGGCAATAACGCCCGCTATGAGAGAAGGCTCAGACTTGATCGCATTTTCGAGGCAGTATAAAGAACGCTATTTTGATGTAGGAATCGCCGAACAACATGCGGTGACCATCGCTGCGGGAATGGCGTGTGAAGGCGCAAAACCTGTCTGTGCAATTTATAGCTCATTTTTACAACGTGGTTATGATCAACTAATTCACGATGTCGTTTTACAAAAATTGGATGTGCTTTTTGCGATTGATCGAAGTGGCTTAGTTGGTGGTGATGGTGCAACTCATCACGGTAGTTTTGATCTTAGTTTTTTACGTTGTATTCCAGATTTAATTATCATGGCACCTAGTGACGAAAAAGAGTGTCGACTAATGTTAACAACTGGATTCAATTATGAAGGTAGTGCAGCAGTTAGATACCCTCGCGGAAGCGGAATTGGAATTGATGCCGGAAATGGCCTAGAAAGTATTGAAATTGGTAAAGGAATTGTTAGAAAACAAGGCGAAAAAATTGCACTACTTGCGTTCGGTAGTTTAGTTGAAAATGCGTTTATTGTTGCAGAAGCGCTAAATGCAACGGTTATAGATATGCGTTTTGTAAAACCTCTAGATGAAGCGCTAATTTTAGAAATTTCTAAAACTCATTCACAAATAGTTACGTTAGAAGAAAATGCGATAGCGGGTGGTGCAGGAAGTGCCGTCAGTGAGTTTTTATCTTCTCAGAATGTTTTAATTCCAGTAAAACATATTGGCATTCCAGATAAATTTATTGAACATGGTGATCCAGCTGATTTATTTAAGTTGTGTCGGTTAGATGTTGATGGCATCAATCATCAAATTAAAGAAATCAAACTGTAGATTGTAAATCATAATTTATATGGTTAATAGAGTTAAAGCATGGATCAATTAATTAGTAATCGTGATTTAGAGTTTCAACTTTATGAATTGTTGAAGAGTGAAGCGCTAAATGCTAGAGAAAAATTTGCGGATCATAACAAAGAAACCTTCGATGCAGTATTAGAAACAGCCGAAAAAATCGCATTAAAATATTTTCTACCTCACAATCAGAAAGCGGATCAAAATGAGCCACAATTTGTCAATGGCAAAGTTGAAATGATCCCAGAAGTGAAAGAAGCATTTGATGCTTATCGAGAAGCGGGATTTATAGCGGCTAGTTTAGATTATGATTTGGACGGAATGCAATTGCCCGCTGTGATTACATTGGCTTCATCATCTTATTTTATGTCGGCTAACCCTTCGACTACCGGTTATGGTTTTTTAACTACGGGCGCGGCAAATTTAATTAGAGCCTTTGGTAATGAAGAACAAAAAGAAAAATTCTTAACAAAAATGTTGACCGGAGAATTCTCTGGCACTATGGGGTTAACCGAGCCTAGCGCTGGTTCATCTCTTTCTGATATCACAACTCAAGCTGTCCCACAGAAAGATGGAACCTATAAAATAAAAGGGCAAAAGATTTTTATTTCCGGTGGCGACCACGAATTGACTGACAATATTGTGCATTTAGTCTTAGCTAAAATAAAAGGAGCTCCGATTGGTGTAAAAGGTATTTCACTATTTATAGTGCCTAAATTTAGGTTAGATGAAAACGGGAATTCGGCGGAAAAAAACGATGTTAATTTAGCCGGACTGTTTCATAAAATGGGCTATCGGGGAACGACTTCAACCGCATTAAGTTTTGGTGAAAATGATGACTGTACTGGTTATCTAATCGGACAAGAACATTATGGTTTAAAGTATATGTTTCAGATGATGAACGAGGCAAGATTATGGGTTGGTTTTGGCGCAGTGATGATTGGGTATAGAGGTTATTTAGCCTCCTTATATTACGCTAAAGATAGACCTCAAGGACGCAAGCCTACCGAAAAAAATCCGGCAAGTCCGCAAGTTAACATTATTGAACACGCTGATGTAAGGCGCATGCTGTTAGCACAAAAATCTTACGTTGAAGGTGGAGTAAGTCTCTGTTTTTATTCGGGTTGTTTAGTCGATGACGCTGAAACGGCGAGTGGTGATGAAAAAATTAACGCAGAAATATTATTAGATTTGTTAATGCCTATTGTAAAAGCCTGCAACTCTGATTATGGATTAAAGGCCAATGACTTAGCGATTCAAATCTTAGGTGGATCAGGTTATACCCATGAATATCCAGTTGAACAATGTTACCGTGATAATCGACTTAACCCAATCCATGAAGGCACTAATGGAATACAAGCATTAGATTTATTAGGAAGGAAAATCTGGCTTAATAATAGCGTAGGATTACAATTGTTAGCGAAAAATATTATTGCAGATATTACACAAAGCGAAGGCTTAGAAAAATCAAAGAAATTTGCCTCAACTCTCGAAAAAGCATTAGAGCTTTGCAATAAAGTGACTCAACATTTAGGTGCGTCAATGGCTAGTAATGGTGCAGAAAAAACACTCGCCAACGCAGGATGCTATTTATCAATGATGGGAAAATTAGTATTTAGTTGGATGTGGTTAAGACAATCTATTGTTGCAGAAAAAGCACTAGCAAATGATATAAATAAGTCAGAACAATCGTTTTACCAAGGAAAAATTCAAGCCGCTCAATATTTTATTCGTTGGGAATTACCAAGTATTCATCAAGATGCTGATTTGTTAATGACGCTAGATGATACTTGCTTGAATATGCTAGAAGATTGGTTTTAACAAGCAATTTATATCGGAATGATAAATGAAAATCGGTCAATTTAGCGAAAAATCAGGATTAACTAATTATACTATTCGTTACTATGAAAAAATTGGTGTTCTACATAAACCGAATATAGATGATAGTGGGCATCGTGATTATAAACAATCAGATTTAGAATTGATTAATTGGGTGACTTGTCTTAAAAATTCGGGAATGTTACTTCAAAAAATCAAAGAATACTCTCAATCTTTTAGAACCAAAAATGAACCCAAAGTCGTAGCAATTCTAGAATTACATTTTTTAAAACTAATAGCCAAGAAGAAAGATATTGAACATTACATTGAAGTAACTCAAGAAAAATTTTTAAATCTGAAAAGCTCTTGACTTAGAGCA